>OMDK01000886.1_pt1 | contig 13396 bp, 13 predicted proteins | sample 1645201 | NCBI WGS metagenome assembly OMDK01 (sample SAMEA103958151, study PRJEB25191) | human gut metagenome
AGATTTCATGCGAGCATGAAATCTGCTTTCAAAAAGGTACGAGTGAACTGTAATACAAAAATAGGTTGCATCTGCCAAAAAAGTTTAGTACACTGTAGATTGATAAGTTGCGACATATTTTGACAGGAGGATAAAAGCACATGGCACAGGTCAGTATTGTAATGGGCAGTGATTCCGATATGCCTGTAATGGCAAAAGCAGCTGAGATTTTGGACAAATTCGGTATTTCCTATGAAATGCGGATTATTTCTGCACATCGGATGCCCGATACTTTTTTTGAATATGCACAGACCGCGGAGGAGCGGGGCGTAAAGGTGATTATCGCCGGCGCCGGTATGGCAGCTCATCTGCCGGGTATGTGCGCTGCATTGTTTCCGATGCCGGTGATCGGTATCCCGATGCACACGACGTCTCTGGGAGGCAGGGATTCCCTGTATTCCATCGTTCAGATGCCCTCCGGTATCCCGGTGGCGACCGTTGCGATCAACGGCGGTGCAAACGCAGGTATTCTGGCGGCGAAGATTTTAGCGGTTTCCGATCCGGAGCTTCTTGCAAAGCTCAAGGATTACAGCGCAGAGATGAAAGACGGCGTACTGAAAAAGGATGCAAAGCTGCAGGAATGCGGCTATCACAACTACACAAAATAAACAGGTGCACAGGCACGGTATGGAGGATCAGATGGATTACAAGAGTTCTGGAGTGGATATTGAAGCCGGATACAAATCGGTGGAACTGATGAAACAGTATGTAAAGACGACAATGCGCCCGGAAGTGCTTGGCGGACTGGGCGGTTTTTCCGGTGCATTTTCCCTGGAAAAGATCAAGGATATGGAAAAGCCTACCCTGGTATCCGGTACAGATGGTGTCGGAACCAAGATCAAGCTCGCCTTTCTTATGGACAAGCATGATACCATCGGTATCGACTGCGTTGCCATGTGTGTAAACGATATTGCGTGCGCAGGCGGCGAACCGCTCTTTTTCCTGGACTATATCGCATGCGGCAAAAATATTCCCGAGAAGATCGCAGAGATCGTAAAAGGTGTATCCGCAGGCTGTGTACAGTCGGAAGCTGCCCTGATCGGCGGCGAGACAGCAGAGCATCCCGGACTGATGCCGGAGGATGAGTATGATCTGGCTGGTTTTGCAGTCGGCGTAGTGGATGAAAAAGACCTGATTACCGGCGAAAACTTAAAGCCCGGTGACGTGCTGATCGGCATGGCAAGCTCCGGCGTGCATTCCAACGGCTTCTCTCTGGTTCGTAAGGTATTCGACATGACCGTTGAAAGCTTAAATACCTATTATGATGAGCTGGGCGCAACCCTGGGCGAGACCCTGCTGGCTCCGACACGCATCTATGTTAAGGCGTTAAAGGCAGTCAAAGAAGCCGGCGTAACCGTAAAGGCATGCAGCCATATCACCGGCGGCGGCTTTTATGAAAACGTGCCCCGTATGTTAAAAGAGGGTACCCATGCGGTGATCAACAAAAACAGCTATCCCATTCCTCCGATCTTTACCCTGATGGCGAAAAAGGGCAATATCGAAGAGCATATGATGTATAACACCTATAACATGGGACTGGGTATGATCGTCGCAGTAGATCCCTCCGATGTGGATAAGACCATGGAAGCAATGAAAGCTGCAGGCGATACCCCTTATGTGGTAGGCACCATCGAAGCAGGCGAAAAGGGAGTGACCTTATGTTAAGGCTTCTGGTCTGTGTCTCAGGCGGAGGCACGAACCTGCAGGCGATTTTCGATGCGATTGACGCGGGAAAAATCCGCAATGCCGAAATCGCAGCGGTGATCAGCAACAACCCGGGCGCATATGCGCTGGAACGTGCGCGGCAGCATAATGTGGAAGCGATCTGTCTTTCTCCGAAATCTTTCGAGAGCAGAGAGGCATTCAATCATGCCCTGACCGAAAAGGTAAAGGAAATCGCACCGGATCTGATCGTGCTGGCAGGATTTTTAGTCGCTGTTCCGGCAGAGATGATTGAAGCGTTCCCAAATCAGATTATCAATATCCATCCGTCGCTGATCCCTGCGTTTTGCGGCGTTGGCTTTTACGGTCTGCATGTCCATGAGGGTGTGCTTGCGCGCGGTGCAAAAGTGACCGGCGCGACGGTGCATTTTGTGGACAGCGGAATGGATACCGGTCCGATTATCTTACAGAAGGCGGTTGAAGTGCAGCAGGGCGATACACCCAAGAGTCTGCAGCAGCGGGTCATGGAGGAAGCGGAATGGAAAATTTTGCCCCAGGCCATCGATCTGATTGCCCAGGGCAGAGTAACCGTTGTGGATGGAAAGACGATTATCGCATCGTGATGCAAAATTGCATCGCATAACAGCGTAAACGCCTGAAAATATGGAGGTTCATATGAAAATTCTGATTGTGGGAAGCGGCGGCAGAGAGCATGCGATCGCTGCAAGCGTGGCAAAGAGCCCGAAAGCAGAGAAGATTTACTGTGCGCCCGGCAACGCCGGAATTGCGCAGCTGGCAGAGTGCGTTCCGATCGGCGCGATGGAATTTGACCGTCTGACCGAGTTCGCAAAGGAAAAAGAGATCGACCTCGTTATCGTCGGCATGGATGATCCGCTTGTTGGGGGCCTGGTAGACCAGCTGGAGGCAGCCGGGATCCGTGCATTCGGTCCTCGCAAAAATGCGGCGATTCTGGAAGGCAGCAAGGCATTTTCCAAGGAACTGATGAAAAAATACAATATTCCGACGGCTGCCTATGAAGTGTTCGACAAGGCAGAGGATGCGCTGGAATATCTGCATACCAAAGCGAAATTCCCGATCGTTTTAAAGGCGGATGGCCTTGCACTTGGAAAAGGTGTTTTAATCTGCAGCACGTTGGAAGAAGCGGAAGATGGCGTATGCACGATTATGACAGATAAGAAATTCGGCACAGCCGGCAACAAGATGGTCATCGAAGAGTTCATGACCGGACGCGAGGTTTCCGTGCTGTCCTTTACAGATGGAAAGACCATCCAGATCATGTCCTCCGCCCAGGATCACAAGCGCGCAAAGGACGGCGATCAGGGCTTGAACACTGGCGGCATGGGCAATTTTTCTCCGTCTCCGTTCTATACAAAAGAGGTTGATGCGTTCTGTAAAAAATATATCTATCAGGCTACCGTCGATGCAATGTCTGCGGAAGGACGCACCTTTCAGGGTGTAATTTTCTTCGGCCTGATGCTGACACCTGACGGCCCGAAAGTGCTGGAATATAATGTCCGCTTCGGTGATCCGGAAGCGCAGGTTGTGCTGCCGCGTATGAAAAACGACATTCTGGACGTTTGCGAGGCATGTATCGACGGTACGCTCGATCAGCTCAAGTTGGAGTTTGAAGACAATGCGACAGTTTGTGTTGTGCTGGCATCGGACGGTTATCCGTTAAAATACGACAAGGGACTCCCGATTTCCGGCCTGGAAGCCTTTGACGGAAAAGACGATGTGTTCTGTTTCCATGCAGGAACCAGGTTTGCAGAAGACGGAAAGACGATCCTGACCAACGGTGGACGTGTGCTGGGTATCACGGCGAAAGCGCCTACCTTAAAGGAAGCGCGCGCAAAAGCGTATGCAGCGACCGAATGGGTCAATTTTGCCAACAAATATATGAGACACGATATCGGTAAAGCGATCGACGAAGCATAATATACCGATAGAGCACTGGCGACAGGCGAAATCGGAAGCCTGGCTGAGGAGTTTGGAAAAGAGAAAAGGACCGCAGAGACCTTTGCGGATCGGAATCAGAAAGGTACGTAAATTAGAATGATGAAATGGACAACCAAGTTCAGCACTGTGCTGGGATGTGCACTTGCTGCGGTATTTTTATTTACATCCACAATGGAAGTCGGCGCTGTGCCGCTGACCTCTTCCCCGAGCGGAACGACAACGACCACAACAACCGACACCAATGCTGCAGAGGACGGAAACGCTGATGCAGCCGCAGAGGATAACGCCGCAGAGGATAACGCCGCAGGGACAGCTGCTGCAGGAACCGTTACCAGCGCAACCGTAACCTCTTCCAGCGTTAATATCAGAAGCGAAGCTTCCACCAGCGCAAGCCTTGCAGGCAAGGCAACCAGCGGACAGGAGCTGACCGTTACCGGCGAGACACAGGGCAGCGACGGCAAGACCTGGTATGCAGTAACATTTGATAATGTAAGCGGATATATCCGTTCCGATCTGGTAGAGGCACATGTGTCGGAGGCGACAGCAGAGCCGGCTGTTGACGAAACTCAGGAGACGGAGGAACCGGAGGAGGAGCCGATCGTAGACAACTCCGCAGATTATTCCGTCGCCTTTGAGGATGACGGAAGCGGCAGCAGTGCATGGTATCTGCATGATAATACTATGGGAACCAGATATCAGGTCAGTGACCTGCTGAATGCAGAGGAGACCAACAAGAACAACCAGGCGACCATCGACCAGACCGCAAAGAGCATGCGCTTTGTCGTTATTCTGATGGCGTTTGTAATTGTAGTTCTGATTATCGTTGTAACAATCCTGATCATCAAAGTCAGAAGCACGTATGAAGACTATGACGATTATGATGATGACGAAGAGGACGACGAGGATGACGAAGACGACGATGAGGATGAGGACGAGGAAGAGGAAGAAGAACGTCCGCGCCGCAAAAAGGGCAAATCCAAAGATTGGCAGTCCAGGAATTTCCTGGATGATGACGATCTTGAATTTGAATTCCTTGACCTGAAATAAATCTTCCAAAAAGCAAGCATTCAGAAAACAATAGAAGCACGTTCTGCGAACATGCTATTGTCGTGAATCCATGAAAAACATCCGGCTTTTGCTGCAAACTGCCCGCTGTCTGGCGGGAGCACAGGAAACAGCAGTGCCGGGTGTTTTGTTTTATTCATGACAATAGCATGCTCGCAGCGCGTGCATGCTATTGTTGACTATTTTCAGGATTCTTGTTATAGTGTTTCTAGAACACTTTAAAGAGAAAATGGATGGGAGATCAGCATGATTCTGGAAGTAGATTTTAACAGCGAAGAAGCGTTATATATACAGCTGCGCAATCAGATCATTGTCGGGATTGCGACAAACAGGCTCAAGGAGGGAGAGTCCCTCCCGAGCGTGCGGCAGCTTGCAGAATCCATTGGGATTAACATGCATACAGTGAATAAGGCATATACCGTGCTCAAGCAGGAGGGCTTCGTCAAGGTGGACAGACGCCGCGGCGCAGTGATTGCGATTGATGCGGATCGAATCAGTGATCTGGAGCAGATGCGGGAGTCGCTGCGGGTCATTCTGGCACGGGCAAGTTGTCGGAATATTTCCCGCGAGGAAGTACATGCTTTGATAGATGAGATTTATGAAGAGTATGGAGGACTATAACAGATGCAGTCACAGTTTACGGATAAGGCAAAAACTGCCCTGCTTTTGGCAGGGCGGGCGGCAAAAAGCCTGCATCAGAATTATGTTGGGACAGAGCATATCCTACTGGGCCTGATCAAAGAAGGAACCGGTGTGGCATCAAGGGTTCTGACGGAAAACGGGGCAAAAGAAGAGGCGATCCGGGAAATGATTCAGGATCTGCTGGCTCCAGAGACGCCCAATCCGGTCATAGAGCGGGACGGTTATTCCCCCCGGGCAGAGGAAGTTCTGGAGGAAAGCCACAGACAGGCGGAAAAGGCAGGCAGCGCGCTGACCGGAACGGAACATATTTTGTTAGCGCTTTTAGGAGATGGGGATAATGTTGCAGTGCGGGTGCTGCAGACGCTGTCGCTGCCGCTGCAGAAAATCATGCGGGATACGCTCCTGGCAGCAGGACTGGACCCTACGGCGTACCGCGAAGAGCTGGGACGCAGGCAAAAAAAGAGCCAGACCGGGACGCTGGAGCTTTACAGCCGGGATCTGACGAAGCTGGCTGCACAGGGAAAGCTCGATCCAGTTGTCGGGCGCGATCAGGAGATTGGGCGCGTGATTCAGATTTTAAGCCGCAGGACGAAGAACAATCCGTGCCTGGTAGGAGAACCCGGTGTCGGCAAAACGGCGATCGTCGAGGGACTTGCACTTCGGATTACGGAGGGCAGCGTGCCGGATACGGTAAAGGATAAACGGGTTCTGATGCTGGATCTGTCCGGGATGATCGCGGGAAGCAAATACCGCGGCGAATTTGAGGAGCGAATTCGTAAGGTCATCCGTGAGGTGACAGACGACGGAAATATTTTACTGTTTTTGGATGAGCTGCACACACTGATCGGTGCAGGCGGCGCAGAGGGGGCGATTGACGCTTCCAACATTTTAAAGCCGTCCCTTGCGCGCGGCGAGATTCAGCTGATCGGCGCGACAACGCTGGAAGAATACCGCAAATATATCGAAAAAGATGCTGCTCTGGAACGCCGTTTTCAGCCGGTTACGGTCGAAGAGCCAACGGAAAAAGAGGCGATCGGCATTTTACAGGGAATCGTTTCCAGATATGAAGAGCATCATAAAGTAAAGATTCTGCCGGAAGCCCTCGAGGCCGCAGTACATCTTTCCAATCGCTATATCAACGACCGGAAGCTCCCGGACAAGGCGATCGACGTGATGGACGAGGCGGCTGCTGCGGTGCGCCTGCAGCGGATGCAGACGACTGACGAGGCAACAGACCAGGCAAAGGAAATCAAAACGCTGGACGAAAAGCTGGAGCAGGCAATCCGCCATCAGGATTTGGAGGAGGCCTCCAGACTAAAGCAAAAGCTAAAGGAGGCGCTCCGTTACGAAAAGCACCAGAAACGACAGGAAAAGAGCCGCAAAAAGGGGCAGCCAGAGGTGACAGCAGAGGATATCGCAAAGGTCATTTCCACTTGGACAAAGGTTCCGGTGAGCCGCCTGACCGAAAAAGAGAGCGAACGGCTGTTAAAGCTGGAATCTATTCTGCACAAGCGCGTGATCGGACAGGAAGAAGCCGTATCGAGCGTTGCGCGGGCGATGCGCCGCGGCAGAGTCGGACTGCAGGATCCGAGACGACCGATCGGTTCGTTTTTGTTCCTCGGCCCCACAGGTGTCGGAAAGACGGAGCTTTCCAAGGCGCTGGCAGAAGCGATGTTTGGTTCGGAAAACGCACTGATCCGCGTGGACATGTCGGAATATATGGAAGGACACTCTGTTTCGAAAATGATCGGCTCGCCTCCGGGCTATGTCGGCTTTGACGAGGGCGGACAGCTTTCTGAAAAGGTTCGCAGAAATCCGTATTCGGTGGTTTTATTCGACGAAATCGAGAAAGCGCACCCGGATGTTTTCAATATTTTGCTACAGGTGCTGGACGATGGGCATATCACGGATTCCAGAGGCAGGAAGGTCAGCTTCAAAAATACCGTCATCATCATGACGTCCAACGCCGGTGCACAGCGGATTGTGGAGCCAAAAAATCTCGGCTTTGCGGCAAAAGAAGATGCGCAAAAGACTTACGAAAAGATGAAATCCGGCGTGATGGAAGAGGTAAAACGCCTGTTCAAACCGGAATTTTTAAACCGGATTGATGAAACGATCGTATTCCATCAGCTGACAAAAGACGATATGAAGCGAATTATCAATCTGCTGGCGCAGAGCCTGATTACGCGCTGCCGGACGCAGCTGGATATCAGCCTGACACTGACACCATCTCTGAAAGAGCATATCGTAGAAAAATACAGCAACCTGAAAATGGGTGCAAGACCGTTAAAGAGAGCAATTCAGACGCTGATCGAGGACGCACTTGCGGAAGAAATTCTGTCGGGACGGGTAAAATCCGGCGATCATGTGAGTGCAGGCTTCCGCGAGAATAAAGTTGTTTTCAGCGTCAAAAACAAATAAACAGCAAACCGCCGCAAAGGCGGACAGGAGGACAAAAGAATGGCAGCAGTAGCAGAACTCATCAGAACAGAAGCAGACGGAAAGATCAGCTTCGGCAATCATCTTCTGCAGGAAAAGAGCAAGAAGGAGGGCTTTGAGGCTGGCGGCGATGAGTACAAGGTAAAGACTTTTAAAGAGATTACCAAGCTGGAAAGAAACGGCATGTTTGTCTATGAATCTGTGCCCGGCACGAGCGTAGAGCATTTTGCGGAGAGCGAAAATGGCGTCAGCTTCACGGTAGAGGGCACAGAGGACGCGCAGATCACACTCGGTCTGGAGGAAGATACGGAATATGATGTGAAAATCAACGGTGAGGATGCGGGCAGAATGCGCACGAACCTTGGCGGAAAGCTGAATGTGAGCGTGGAGCTTGCTGGAATCGGAGAAGTAAAGGTAGAAATTTCAAAATAAATGGCAACCAAAATAAAAACCAGATTTTTCTGTCAGGAATGCGGCTATGAAACGGCAAAATGGCTGGGGCAGTGTCCGGGCTGTAAGGCGTGGAACTCCCTCGTAGAGGAACCGGTTTCCGTGACCGCAGGCGGAAAAGAGAAAAAGCAGGTGCTGTCCGGGGTGCAGAGCGCTCCGGCGGTGCTGAATGAAATTTCGATGGAAGAGGAAAGACGCACGGAAACCGGGATGGGAGAGCTCGACCGGGTACTGGGCGGCGGAATCGTTACCGGCTCGCTGACGCTGGTCGGCGGCGACCCGGGTATCGGCAAATCGACGCTTCTTTTGCAGATGTGCAGGAACCTTTCGTTAAAAAAGCAGCACATTTTGTATGTATCAGGCGAGGAATCCTTACGCCAGATCAAAATGCGCGCGATGCGGATCGGCGATTTTTCGGACACGCTGGAGCTGTTCTGTGAGACGAACCTGAATCGGATTGAGGAGGTAATCCAGCAGAAAAAGCCTCAGATCGTCATCATTGACTCCATCCAGACGATGTACAATGAAGCGGTCAGCGCGGCGCCCGGCAGCGTGTCGCAGGTGCGCGAATCGACTGGTGTTTTGCTGCGACTGGCAAAAGGCCTCGGTATTTCGATTTTTATCGTCGGCCATGTGACCAAAGAGGGAACGGTAGCAGGTCCCAGAGTGCTCGAGCATATGGTGGATACGGTGTTGTATTTTGAGGGCGACCGACATGCATCTTATCGAATCCTCCGGGGCGTCAAGAATCGTTTTGGCTCAACCGATGAGATCGGTGTGTTTGAGATGCGCCAAGAGGGGCTGACAGAGGTGTTAAACCCGTCGGAATTCATGTTAAATGGCAGACCTGCCGGCGCGAGCGGCTCGGTCGTCTCCTGCTCAATGGAGGGGACTCGTCCGATGCTCACGGAGATTCAGGCGCTCGTCTGCCACAGCAATTTTGGCATTCCACGCCGTCAGACGACCGGAACGGATTTTAACCGCGTCAATTTGCTGATGGCGGTATTGGAAAAACGGCTTGGCATGCAGATCGGGGGGTGTGATGCTTACGTCAATCTGGCAGGCGGCATTCGGATTACAGAGCCTGCCATCGATCTTGGAATCGTGATGGCAATCATGTCGAGCTTCAAAAACAGCCCCGTCCCGGAGGGCGTTGTCGCCTTCGGGGAAGTGGGCCTGAGCGGGGAAGTACGCGCCGTTTCGATGGCGGAGCAGAGAGTGAGGGAGGCGCAGAAGCTCGGTTTCACAACCTGTATCCTCCCCCAGGTCTGTCTCGAAAAAATGCCGAAAATTTCCGGCATCCGATTAGTCGGTGTCCGCAGTGTTGCCGATGCCGCGCGGGAGCTGTAAGAACGCCCTACAGCGGCTGGTTGGGATAACCCGGAAAATAAAACGGAAGGGTCGCACCCGGAACAGGATATACTGCGATCTTGTCGTCGAACAGATTTTTTTCAGACGGCACTTCGTCATTTTTGGAAACCGGATTGACGCCGTCGGGAGAGAGGATGCAGTCATCCGCAAGGTCAGAAGGACGGTCTGATTCTGGAATTACAGGATACATGACAAAAACCTCCTTTTCATTGTTGGATTCAAAAAGCGATAGGAAAGCTTTTGGGATCAGTATGTATCTTTTTTGGGGAAAATATTCTATTGTTACTATTCTATTGTTACAGTTTACCCGTACCGTTTGGGGGCAGATTTCATGCTCGCATGAAAATCTGCTTACAAAAAGGTACGAATGGCGCGTGTGAACTGCAACATTTTGAAAAAGTAGTTGACAAAAGATACAGTGGTGCGATACAATATGATCAAGTTGAGAAGTTATCAACCCACAAAATCAGGCAGGATGTTTTCCGCAAGGAGGATGTCCTGCCATCCCCCCACAAAGATTCGATACCTGCTGATTTCGTGTCAGCAGGTTTTTTATTTGTTCATGACAATAGAATGCTCGCAGAGCGTGCATTCTATTGTTGCATAAGAAAGTTCGTTTCTATACAATGTTATACAATAAAAAACGCTCCGCGAGGATGCACACTCGACGCAAGGGTAGATGGTTGCCGAAGCAACCGCGCCTCGGCGCAAAAATATACTAAGGCACATTCTTTTTATATTTTATATGGAGAATACGAATGAAAAAAATGGTTTTAAAGGAAAATAATTCCTGCAGAATGCAGTGTATCGCAGAAGAAAATCTGGAACAGGAAATGGACAGCCAGGTAGAGCCGTTTCTGAAGCAGGTTCAGATTTGCGGGTGGATGGAGGTCGCGCCCGAAGGCGGTGAATCGCAGGAGCGTGATGCGGCATCGGCAGACAGCACATCGCAAAAGCCTGAGAACGCGCCAGAAGACGGCGTGGCTCAGAAAAAAACAGCTAAGACGGGCGGTCTGTATTATGAACTGTATCCGCAGGAGACACAAAAAGGGACGATCGTGATCAGCTATGGATTTACAGAGTCCTGCCTGAAATATCATGAATTGATTTACTATTTTTATCTGCAGGGATATCAGGTGGCGATTATGGATCACAGAGGGCATGGAAAATCCATGCGTGAAGTGGAAGATCACACAATTGTACACATTGGATTGTTTTCCCGATATGTAAAAGATCTGCACCGGTTCGTCAAAACAGTGGTGAAGCCGATGGCAAAAGATCTGCCGCTGTATCTGTACGCACATTCCATGGGCGGCTGTATCGGCGCATTTTATCTGGAGCAGTACCCTGAGGATTTTGCCAAAGCGGTTCTGAATGCACCGATGTTGGGAGTAAATCTGGGCGGCGTGCCGTCCTGGGCGGCGCGGGTGCTGTGTGATTTTAAAGTGTTCGGAGGCAATGGGAAGGATCGTCTGCTCACACAGGGCACTTTTGATCCGGAAGAGTCTTTTTCGGACGCGTCCTGCAGCTCCGAAGCGCGCCATGATTATTATATGAAAAAACGGCGGGAGGATGAAAGCTGCCAGACCTCTTCAGGAAGCTATGAATGGGGCAGGGAAGCGATCAATGCCGGAAAATTTGTCATCAGCAAAAAGCAGGCGAAAAAGGTGAAGACGCCGGTGCTTTTATTTCAGGCGGGAAAAGATACGCTTGTAACGCCCGGAGCACAAAAAGAGTTTATCAAGAGGATCCCAGATGGACAGCTGGTGGTTGTGCCCGATATCCGGCATGAAATTTATCGTGCACCAAACAGCGTCCTGCAGCCGTATCTGGAAATGATTTTTGAATTTTATGACAGTGGGGAAAAAGTCCTGTAAAAAAGGAGAACCGGCAGAAGTTTTGCTTTCCTGCCGACGATATGAAAGCAAGACTTGTTGCGTATTGACCGCCGGGGTGGTATGATAGAAGAAATGCAGACGGGCATAGTTTGCACAGTTTTGAGCGAAATGGAGATTAGAATGGAACAGTTAGCAATTTTTGGCGGGGAGCCGGTTCGGAAGACACCGATTTCCTATGGGCACCAGTATATTGATGATGCGGACATAGAAGCGGTTGCAAATGTGCTGCGCAGCGATGCGCTCACCTGTGGACCGAAGGTGACAGAGCTGGAGAAGCGTTTGTGCGAAGTAACCGGGGCAAACTATGTCGTTATGGTCAGCAACGGAACGGCGGCGCTGCATCTGGCTGCGATGGCGGCGGGCATTACGAAAGGGGATGAGGTAATCGTAACCCCCCTGACGTTTGCTGCTTCCGCCAACTGCATTTTGTATTGCGGCGGAACGCCGGTATTTGCTGATGTAAAGCGTGACACCTACAACATCGATCCGGAGAGTATCCGCAGCCATATCACGGAGAAGACAAAAGCTGTCGTTGCGGTGGATTTTACCGGTCAGGCAGTGGAGCTGGATGAGATCCGTCAGATCTGCAAGGAGCATAATCTGATGCTGATCGAGGATGCGGCGCATGCGATCGGCACACAGTATAAAAATAAAAAAGTAGGCAGCATCGCAGATTTTACAACCTTCAGTTTTCATCCGGTCAAAACCGTAACAGCCGGAGAAGGCGGCGCGATTGCGACCAACGATGAGAAGCTGTATCACAGACTGCTTCGCCTGCGCTCTCACGGAATTACGAGAAATCCGGATGAGATGGTACATCCGACCGATGCGAAGTGGTACAATGAACAGGTTGAGCTCGGCTATAACTATCGGATGACAGATTTTCAGGCGGCGCTTTTGCTCAGCCAGTTAGACAAGCTGGACCGTTTTATCGAAAGAAGAACGCAGATCGTAAAACGCTATAATGAGGCGTTTGCAGAGTGCCCGGAGCTTGTGCTGCAGCAGGAGATCCCGGAGTCGAAGACGGCGCGCCATTTGTACATGATCCAGTTAAATCCGGAGCTTCTGACCTGTACCAGAAGAGAATTTTTTGATGCGCTGTATGCGGAAAATGTGCATGCACAGGTACATTATCTGCCGGTTTACTGGCATTCCTATTACGAAAAGCTGGGCTATCCGAAGGGACTATGCCCGAATGCGGAGTACCTGTATGAGCATGTAATGAGCATCCCGCTCTTTTACAGCATGACAGACGAGGATGTGGAAAGCGTCATCACTGCGATTAAAAAAGTGCTCGCTTATTACAGGAGATAGAATGGAGAACGAATATGAAGAAATTTTTGGAGCTCATTTCCGAAGAGATGGGAAAAGGCTTTGAAGCTGCAGGATATGAGGCACAGCTGGGACGCGTGACCGTGTCCAACCGTCCCGACCTGTGCGAATATCAGTGTAACGGCGCGATGGCGGGCGCAAAAAAGTATCATAAAGCCCCGATCATGATCGCCAACGACGTAGCGGAAAAGCTGGCGGACAGCGCAGTATTTTCTGAAGTATCTGCGGTTGCGCCCGGATTTTTGAACCTGAAAGTAAAGGACAGTTTTGTCTGTGAATATTTAAAAGAGATGGCTGCAGCGGAGAAGTTTGGCGTAGAGCCTCCCGAAAAGAAAAAAACCATCGTTGTCGATTACGGCGGCCCCAACGTTGCAAAGCCGCTTCACGTCGGTCATCTGCGCTCCGCAGTCATCGGCGAAAGCATCAAGCGGATCAACCGTTACAAAGGACATAGGGTTATCGGCGATGTCCATCTGGGCGACTGGGGACTGCAGATGGGTCTGATCATTACCGAGTTAAAA
>OMDK01000899.1_pt1 | contig 13218 bp, 8 predicted proteins | sample 1645201 | NCBI WGS metagenome assembly OMDK01 (sample SAMEA103958151, study PRJEB25191) | human gut metagenome
CTGGGCTATGTGCTTCTGCCCCTTCGGGGCGTACTGCTTGCGAGTTTTGACACCCACCCCTCCTACGTTTGTAAACTCAAAATTCTACTTCGTGAGTTTCTCCAGCTGACCTGTGAGCTTCAGCAACGTGAGGTTCGACACCTGATAGTTGAAGTGCGCCGTAAGATAGTTGTTCTGCGCGTCGCTCATGCTCATCTCGTCCTGCAGCACCTCGGTCATCGAGGCGATACCCTCACGATAGCGGTCGCTCGTCACCTTATATATATCCTCCGCAAGCAGATAGTTGTCGCGCTGCTTGCTGAAGTTGCGCTGGTTGTTGGCGAGGTCGTTCACGGCGTTGGCGTACTGCGTCTGCATACCCTTCAGCGCGTTCTCGTAAGAGAGCTTAGCGTTGTCGATGTCCACCTGCGCCTTTCTTATCTTCGAGCGCTTCTCCAGTCCGTCGAAGATAGGGATGCGCAGCGAGAGACCGATGCCGTTCGACTTGTACCAGTGGTTCGACTCGCCGGAGTGGAACCAGTTCTTGAACTTGTCGGTGTACGCCATGTACGTCCAGTTGCCGGTGAGCGCCAGCGTGGGCAGGTAGCCGCTCTTGGCGAGCTTCTTCTGCTGTTCGGCAAGCGTCTGCTGCGTTCTGAGCAGCTGCAGCTCGTACAGGTTCTCGTTCAGTCCGCTGAGCGCCGCGAGGTTCACCTCCTCAATGTCAGCCTTCTCCACCGTGATATCCTTCTCGGCAGGGTAGTCTATCACGTACTTCATCATGTTATACTGCTGCGTGAGCATCGCCTTCGCGTTGTCGTACTGCACACTGAGGTTCTCTAAGTTTACGTTCACACGCTTCACGTCCACGCTCAGCGCCATGTCGTTGTCGTGGAACGCCTGCGTGATGTCGCGCAGCTCCTCCAGACGCTTTATGTTGTCCTTTATGATGCCGATCTGCTCCTCAGTGTTCTGCGCTAAGTAGTACATCTTGCTTATCTGCACGATGAGGTCCTCGCGCGCCTTCTCGTAGGAGAGCGAGTTGAGCTGGTCGAGCGTCTTCGAGATCTCGAGCGCCGTGAGCGCCGTCTGACTGTAGAGCGGCATCTGCAGCTGCAGACTCGCCGACGAGCTGTACTGCAGCGTCTTCGTCACGTTGTACGGCTTGCCGTAGGCTCTGCCGTCGGTTACTGATACGGGCGGAGTGAAGTTGTCGTTCAGCGCTGCGCCGATGTTTATCTGCGGCAACAGACGCGAACGGTTCTCACTGATGTTGTGCTTGCCTTTGAGCACATTACCCTCGTAAGTTTTCAAATTAAGATTTCGTTCAATACCCATCTGCAGACACTGTGCCAGCGACAGCGTTTCCTGCGCCATCGCCTGACCAGCCAAGAGTATTGAGGCAAATGTGAACAATGTTTTTTTCATACCTATATTAATGTTTCGGCTGCAAAGTTACGCATTTATAGCGGTTCGGCTATATTCATAAAATATCACAAGTTGTTCACATTTTCCCTTTGTGCGGTTTCAGCCGAGCGAAGCGGCAAAGCGGCGGAGGTTGCGGCTTGCCACTTCCTTCTTTACAGCCTCCTCAATCGGCATTCCGTCGGGCGTGATGCTCTCTACGAATGTGAAACCGGCGTCAGTGAGCAAACTCCTGTCGCTCACGCTGCCAGCCACAAGCCCTACGGGCACGCCCGTCTGCTGCCCGCGCATCAGTATTCGCTGCGGCAACTTACCCATGAGCGTCTGGCGGTCGGCACCGCCTTCGCCCGTTATTATAAGGTCGGCACCCTTTATCTTCTCGTCGAAGCCGATGATGTCGAGCAGCAGGTCAGCGCCCGACTTCATCTCGGCTCCGAGATACTGCATGAAGGCATAACCCAGTCCGCCGGCTGCTCCCGCGCCAGGTTCTGCGCTTCGGTCGAAGCCGAAATGCAGAGCTGATTTCTCGGCGAACAGCTGCGCACGGCGGTCGAGCTGAGCTACCATCTCTGGCGTGGCACCCTTCTGCGGACCATATACGTGCGCCGCGCCGTTCTCGCCGCAGAGCGGATTGTCTACATCGCAGGCGAGGGTAAACCTACATTCGCCAAGCTCCGTCTTCAGCGCCTCGTCGAAGTTCTTGCCGCGTGCGAAGATGTCAACCAGTGCCTTTATCATTCCGATGCCGGCGTCGCTCGTGGCGGTGCCGCCGAGTCCGATGACGAATTTGCGACATCCGCGCTTGATGGCTCTCGCGAGCAGTTCGCCCACGCCGTATGAGGTGGCTCGCATCGGGTTGCGCTCCTCCTCCTTGATAAGGCTGAGTCCGCACGCCTGAGCCACTTCCACTATCGCCGTGCCGTCGGGCGTCACGCCGTAATGTGCATCCGTGCGGCGCATCATCAGGTCGTGTATGTACACCGGTTCCAATGTTCCGCCCATAGCAGCCGTGAATGCCGAAAGCATTCCGTCGCCGCCGTCCGACATTGGCAGGCACACCGTCTCGATGCCCTTCGCGTTTAACACCTCGGCGATTTCGTCCTCCACTTCCTGTGAGGACATGCAGCCCTTGAACGAATCTGTAGCAAGTATATATTTCATGTGTCTTTTGTTAATAATGTAGGTCTTTTAAATAAGAAAATGAACAAAAGAGAATATATTATTATTTTCTTTTGTTCATTTTTTTTAGTGGGCAATACTGATAAGTTTGCAACCTAATGCAATTTCTATTTTTGCAATAGTCTGCATTGTAAAGTTGTGTCTGCCAGTCATCCATTTCGAGATTTCAGACTCTCGCTTGTGGAGCTGATTGGCAAAGTCTTTTTGGGTGAGATTCTTCATTTTGAGTATCTCACTGATGCGCTCTGCTATTCCGAATGAGAGTTCGAATTCTGCTTTTTGCTCTTCAGGAATAGCTGCAAGGCATTGTCTGAATAGTTGATTATGTACCATAATACAATATTTTAAATTTCAAACGTGGCACTCTGTATGTCTATTATCATATTTTTCTCTATAGTTACACGACCTGTTTTCTGTGCTTTGAGAAGAACTTTGTCAAAAGTCTGCAAATCCATTACATATCCGCTCAATTTCTCATTTTCTTGATAGGTACGAGTTGTCTTAACACCTCCATTTCCAAGAATGAGAATCTTGTCAGAGATTCGCAAACAATAAAGGCGAAGTTTTCGTGAATCGATAGCTAAAGCCTTTACATTGTCACTCATTTTACCCTCATTGCGGAAGAAACGTTCAAGAGCTCCTTTGTCTATAATTTTTGAAAGTGCTAAAAGAATGATATTGAAATCTTTATTGTAAGTTGCATTATCTTTGAATTCATTTAGGAACTTTTCAAATTCACTCTCCTTGCTTTTATCAAAACATATGGAGAACATTCCGACATTATCGTTTTGTTCAATAGTTTTAAGTGATATAGTTGCCATATTTGTTTGCGATTTTATTTGCTGTAAAGATAAACAAAATATTTTAATAATATTCATTTTTAAGTGAATATTTAGCAAAGTTTTACTATAAATTATATGAATTTGTAATTCATGCCTCAAGACTACAAATAGTTATGTTAAGCAATTATGGTATGAAAAGTTAACTTTGCGAAAAATGTCTATTAACGCATTAAAACTCATAGCTCATGGCGTTACCGTAGAGTGGTAACACCATTACAGCGGCTTGGTAACGCCATTACAGCAGCGCGGTAACGCCATTACAGCAGCGCGGTAATTCGGTTTTTTTATTGTTTTTGCCTCGCATTTGCTTTAGATACAGGACAAATGTCATTGCAAGAAAAAATGTATTTTTTCAAGTAAACAACATCGCTTGATATGTAGATTTCCGAGAAAACGTTTGCAGGTTCCAAATAAAAAACTTATATTTACAGCAACAAATTCCACCACGCCTCTCAATGATGCGTACCACGGTGGAACTTCGCTTTTTATATGAGTATATGTATCCTTGCTTAAACTGTTTTCAGCATATCCGAATGTAGATTTGCATGCAATGGGATTTCCAAACGGTTGGCAGGATGATCCTTTATGGAAAATGCCTTTCAGCCCGATTTAAACACACATATTGGTTATTATTGCTGGCAGATAGCAAGCAAAGGCTGGAAGATAGGCTGGAAGATATTTCGTTTCCAAGCCTATCTCCCAGCCTTTATCATGCTCATAATGTGCAGCTTACAGTATTTCTGGAAGATATGGTAGATTTTTTCGACTACTCTATAGTGTAGGCCGTTCCTTTGCACTTGTGCTTACACTCTCCACACGTCTGCCGTTTATCTTTTTCCCGAAGTTGAAGTTCCAGCTTAGATTATAGGCTATTCTGAATTCAGAATATCTGTTGCGTCGCTCCATGCGCCAACCGTCTCCTGACGTCGTTGTCACCACTTTGTTACACAAAGCCCTGTAGCCCGTAAGGTCCATGTTAAGATGATTCTTGCAGAACGAAGCGTATGCTCCTAAGCTAAGAACGTAATTTCCAGATTTCTTTACGTTCACAGACTTGCTCGGAGCTTTATATTCGAACCTCAATTTCAGACCTGTGTTGTTTGTCAGACGAGCATAGCTGTGCACACTCAGAAAAGCCGTAGCCGCATTAAAACGCTCGTTTGGTGTATGCGTATTCCGATACTCACCGACCAGCATGGCATTTACAGTCCATATTCTGAACGGATTCACACGATAGCTGAGCACCAAGCTGTGTACGTTCTCGTGTCCTGCATTTTCCGGACAGGTATAATATACCGTCGGATCGGTTGCGTCCTGATGCATGAACACACTCACGAAGTTGGTGCGATGGGAGAAGCCGTAATTAATGCTGAGATGGGGGTTGGCAGAATATGCCAATTCGAAGATATACAGCTTCTCGACATCAAGGTCGGGGTTGCCTTTGTTGTACAGTTTGTCGTTCTGATACACTATGACAGGCGAATAGTAGCCGTAGTTAGGGTAAGAGAATGTGTATATCGCCGACAGGTTCAGATAGCGCTGCTTTTCCTGATTGAACGGAATGTAGCCCGACACGCTACCATAGAGTCCGTTGCTGACATTCGCAATACGTGCACCGGCAAGATGGTCATCGTAGCCCAGTCTGTAATGGTCGAAGTTCATCTCCGCCTTCAGATAAGACTTGCCCGCTATAGTGTTCTCATACTCCACCATTCCGTGTGTCTGCGCCACGGAGAGCCTGTTGTCAGTGTCGTCCATAAACTCAACAGTGTTTCCACCAAGGTTTTTATAGCTGTTCAGTTCCGATATCCTATTATAGTTCACGCCCGCCTTCAGCGAATGACTCCTGCCGATAGCGTATGTAAGTATTGTGCTGATGTCGGCATTGTATCTGCCATTGTCGATGTCCATCAACTGTACGCCGGACGAGAAGGCATCGTACTTACGGTCTTCCTTGAAATGCGATTCGGAGTAAGAACCCTTCACCGACACCTTGCTCACACCGTCCTTCTTCAATCCCTTCACCATCTTCACGCTTACTCCGTTGCCGTAGTTGGAGTCATGCCCATGCTCGTTGAACAACGCAACATCCCCCGTGTTCAGAAGTTTGCCGCTTTCTTTATGCGTAGAATACGAGGCATTGACATCAATATGGTCGTATGGCGTGAAGCTATAACGCATATTCAAGTCGTTTTGCAGCGAACGCTTCAGCTTTTGACGCGATTCTGCCTTTTGATGTGTTTCGTGGTCGGCATAGAAGACATCCTGTTTGATTCCGTCCCTCCAGAATCCGTTTGTGTTACTGAAGTTGTTGAGCAGACTGAATTTGCCCAACGAAAGCAGAGCGTTTGCGGTCTCCGTCAACGCCCAACTCTCATCCATACAATACCATGACGAAAGCCCTACTGACCCTAACAGACCAGGTTCATTGCGCAAGACCACACGCAGAAGCGGCGGCTTAACGCCACCACTCACATACTCCGACGGAGCCTGCTGTTCAAGTTCTATACGCTCTATCATTGAAGTCGGTATCTCTTTAAGCTGCTTGTAGCTTATCACACGGTCGTTGAGCGCAATTATCACTCCCTGCTTGCCGAACACACGTATATCGTCAGATATAGATATGCCACGAATAGTGCTCAAAAAGTTCTCTGTTGAGCTGACCTTTGCCAGCGGATTACCCTTCACTTGCACCACATAACCGCCCTTATGGTTCATCTTTGTGTATTTAGCATTAACGAGCACCTCATTAAGCATGTGCGCAGACTCATTCAATACGAATGACGGAAGTATGGTGTCATTACCGACCATGACTGTCCTTGACTCGGTTTCATAGCCTACACAAGACACCTCCATATTATACTTGCCCTTGATAATATCCTCAAGCCGAAACACACCATTCTGGTCTGTCGCAGTGCTGTATGTCTGCGTGCTGTCTGCAGCCGACCACAGCCGGACCGTAGCCCATGCCACACGTTCGCCATTTGCATCTCCATCGAACACATCACCGCCGACAAACACTTTCACAGTATCTGTCTGCGCAGAAACATCAAGACTATACGACATCAGCGCAAACACAAAAAGGCTAATTAGATTTGGTATTCTCATAAGCATAAATAATTTCGTTCGCTGCAAATGTAACACAATTAGCCCGACTTTTGTTTTAAAAACGACTTTTATTGCTTAAAAAAAAGTTCACAAAACTTCATTAAATTAATAGTTTGATAGATTATAACAAATTCTATATCAGTGTCTTAATATACTTATCGAAATCCTTGGCAGAACCTTTCGATTTTGTCAGTTTTTCATGCATTCTTTTGCGTGCATTAGATACATTCGGCAAAGAACTGTCTGTAAGCACAGCTATTTCGGACGGCTTAAAACCTAATCTGACAAGGATCATCACATCAAATTCGAATGGGCTAACTACAGATTTCAAAGCAAAAGTCTGCGGATAGAACTCCTCTATGTATAGTTTCAGTTGCTTCCACTCTTTTCTTGTTGCGGCTCTCGGAGTCTTGTCAACGATATGCCAGAGTAAGCTGATTATAGAGCCGTTTTGATCGTCTGTACCATCGAACGAATCGGCAGACGAACGTCCTTTTCCTTGAAGTTTTGCAACCAATTCTTTCTTCTCTTCGATAAGAGCATTTATCTTTGATTGCTGTTTAGACATCAAAATGTCGAGGTCTTTCTTTCCTTGTTCGAGTGCAAGAAGGTTGTTTCTTTTTGATTCGTTCTCTGCCTCCAACTGTTGTATCTGTAGCATTCTTCGTATGCGCTCCATTGATTTCTTGTGTCTTTCTCTCAAAAAAAGCAACGCCAACACAGACAACAACACGAGGAATGAGAGCACAACCATATTTAATCGTGTTGTGGCTTCTGCCTCCTTGCTTTTAGCCACAAGCGCCTCTTTTTCCTTACTGCTATAGTTGTATGCCGCTTGCATCTGCTGCATTCTCAACGTAGACAGTTCGACATAGGCAGAATCGTTTTCACGGCGAGCAAGCTCAGAGTATTTAGCTACGGAATCGGACAAGCCCAGCTTCTTGTAAGTTTGCGCAAGTCCTCGCAGAAACGCTTCTCTGTATTCGTGGTCGTCGGTAGAGCGCATACCTTTCCGATAATAACCCAAAGCACCTGACACATCCGATTTAGCCAAAAGATAATTGGCTTTGTCGTTATAGTATTTTTCAAGTCCACTAACTACATTGCCCAGACTATCCACATCTCCAGAATGCTCTTCGTAAGAGCGTAATATACGACCCACCTCTTCCACCTTGCCTCTTCCGAGCAGAGTAGACACATTGGGTACAAGAACCTTTGAAGCTTCTCGCACGAAGCCGTTTTTCAGATACTCGTCATGCAGCCACTCTCTCAACTTGCACGCCTCGTCACGCCGGTTTTGCAAATAAAGCACATTAGCTATCTGCTCCTTTGAGAGCAACACACCAAGCGTATCCTTGTCTTTACAAGCAAAACGTACAGCCAGAGAGTAGGCAACGCCTGCCTCGTTGAAAGCAAGTTGACTCAACAACACGTCGCCCATCTGTCCATACACACGATTGAGGAAAGCGTTGTTTTTATTGCCGTCTGTTGTGTCAGCCAACGCAACCGCCTTCTGATAATCGGCCAACGCCTCTGGATAGTTGTCAAGGTCGCGATAAACGCTTCCAAGCACATAATAGGCGGACATTTGCTCTTCAACGCTGCCGTTGTCGTCGAAATACTCCACCACTTTACGTGCCAGAGAATCAGAAGCGAACGGCTCACCGACAGAATTCTGAGCCCTTAAACGATATAGTGTCAGAAGCATACGATTATGTTGCGACATATCATTGTGGCATGACATAAAACTATCTATAGCAATAATGGCTTCAGCAGGATTCTGCTGATATAGGGTATCCATATGCGACAGAAACGCATTTGCACGACGATTGCTTCCACACGAAACGATACAAGCAAGTGTCAACAATAATATAAAGGGCTTCATTTTTTCATGCATCAGAACGTTGCACACATTATATATATACACAACATATTTGTCATTCTTCATAATTCTTAATATTTAGATTCGTCTGCAAAGATACAACTTCTTTGGAATAGCGCAAGTTTTGCCCTCTATTTTCTTCTAAATAAGCATGGATAGCGCAGCCAAAGGACTATTTACAATAAAAACCTCGTTTTATTCGTAAATTTTATGTAAGTTTGTATTTTCAATTAAACTACGATCTGATTATAAAAGCAAAAGGAGGGACGATTATGGAGACTTCGTATATTGATTTGATAATGCGGCTCTCGCTCGCTCTTGTTCTTGGCGGAGCGATAGGTCTTGAGCGCGAGTACAGAGCAAAGGAGGCGGGCTTCCGCACCCATTTTCTTGTGGCGTTGGGCAGCGCGCTGTTCTGCGTCGTGTCGCAGTTCGGCTTCGGCTTCGACCTGAAGGACTCGTCGCGTGTGGCGGCGCAGGTGGTGTCGGGCATCGGCTTCCTCGGAGCCGGAACCATCATCTTTCAGAAGAACGTGGTGCGCGGACTCACTACGGCTGCCGGACTCTGGGTTACGGCGGCGATAGGTCTGGCTTGTGGCACAGGCATGTACGTTGCTGCGACGCTGGCTACGGCGATGGTGCTGCTGGGCTTGGAGGTGATAAACGCCATGATTCCGCAGCTCGGCACCACAAGTGTAGAGGTGTCGTTTTCGGCTACGTCGATAGAGAGTGTGCGGCAGGTGATAGCAAGCATGCGATACGACGGAATGGACGTGCAGACCTATCAGATTAAGGAGCGCCGCACATCGCAGGGCGAGTTCATCGAGGCGGATATACAGCTGAAGGTGAAGCGTGGCACTACCGACACACTGCGCGTCATCGAATATATGGACAAGTTTACGGACGTAACGATTTCGGCTGTAGAGGGATAAACAAAAAAGGCTGAGTTCCAATTCGGAACTCAGCCTTTTTGCTATTGTATTTCTAAGCCTATCTAAGCCTATCTAAGCCTTCTTAAGCTTAGAATTCTTATGCGATTTCTTTACTCAAGACCCTTGCCGTGGCAGTTCTTGAACTTCTTGCCGCTTCCGCAAGGACACGGGTCGTTGCGTCCCGGGAGCTTGTCCTTAACCAGCGGAGTGTGGTTCTCTTCGATGTTCTCGCGAGTGTCGTGGTTAGCGGCAGCCTGCTGTGAAGGGTCGTTGAGTTCGGCCTTCTGCTCAGTGTACTGCTGGCGCTGTGTACGCTCCTCGGGAGCTGCCTCGCGCACCTCCTGCTGCTGTTGCATTTCAGGAATCTGTCCGCGTGTGAGGATAGAAGCGATGCGGTTGTTCATGTCGTTCACCATCGAGTCGAAGAGCTTAGCACTCTCGAGCTTGAAGATGAGCAACGGGTCTTTCTGCTCGTAAGAAGCGTTCTGCACGCTATGGCGCAACTCGTCGAGCTGGCGAAGGTTCTCCTTCCAGCAGTCGTCGATGATGTGGAGCATGATGACGCGCTCGAACTGCTTAACAACGTCGCGACCCTCTGTGCGGTAAGCCTCCTTGAGGTTGCACGGAATGTTGTAAACGCGCTTGCCGTCGGTGATGGGCACCATGATGCGCTCGTAGATAGCGCCCTGGTTCTCTTCAACCTCCTTGATGATAGGCCAAGCAACGCTCTCGATGCGGTCGGTCTTGCGCTTGAAGGTAGCCATTGCGCTCTGGAAAGCACGCTCCTCAAGCTCGTCGTGGCGTACGTTCTCGAAGTCTTCCTCGCTGAACGGACACTCCATAGCCAGAACCTTGAGGAAGTCCTCGCGGCATCCGGCGTAGTCGTTTGTCTCGATGATGTTCACTACGCGGTCCCAGATGACGTTGGTGATGTCCATGCCGATACGCTCGCCCATGAGTGCGTGGCGGCGCTTCTCGTAGATTACGGTACGCTGCTTGTTCATCACGTCGTCGTACTCGAGCAGGTGCTTACGTATACCGAAGTTGTTCTCCTCAACCTTCTTCTGTGCGCGCTCGATGCTCTTAGAGATCATCGGGTTCTCGATACGGTCGCCCTCCTTGAAGCCGAGACGGTCCATGAGGCTTGCGATGCGCTCTGAAGCGAACAGACGCATGAGCTTGTCCTCGAGCGATACGTAGAACACTGAGCTACCAGGGTCGCCCTGGCGACCTGCACGACCACGCAACTGGCGGTCGACGCGGCGGCTCTCGTGGCGTTCTGTACCGATGATGGCAAGACCGCCTGCCTCCTTAACCTCCTTGGTGAGCTTGATGTCGGTACCACGACCTGCCATGTTGGTAGCAATGGTAACGGCGCCGAGCATGCGCTCCTCGAAGTGCTTGCTGCCGTCTTCTTCTGTGATCTCTACCATGCCCTTTGTGCTGCGACCAGCCTCTGCCACGATGTCTGCCTCCTTCTTGTGGAGCTTGGCGTTGAGCACCTGGTGAGGAATCTTGCGCATGTTGAGCATCTTAGAGATAAGCTCAGAGAACTCTACCGATGTGGTACCTACGAGCACCGGGCGACCGCTGTTGCGCATCTCTACGATTTCGTCGATAACGGCTGCATACTTCTCGCGGTTGGTCTTGTATACACGGTCGTCGAGGTCCTTGCGGAGCACCGGACGGTTTGTAGGAATCTCTACAACGTCGAGCTTGTAGATATCCCAGAACTCGCCTGCCTCTGTAGAAGCAGTACCGGTCATACCAGCGAGCTTGTGGTACATACGGAAGTAGTTCTGCAGTGTGATGGTAGCGAATGTCTGTGTGGCTGCCTCCACCTTTACGTGCTCCTTAGCCTCTACAGCCTGGTGGAGTCCGTCGCTCCAGCGGCGGCCTTCCATGATACGGCCTGTCTGCTCGTCGACAATCTTCACCTCGCCGTCCATAACAACGTACTCGTCGTTCTTGTTGAACATGGTGTAAGCCTTCAGCAACTGCTGCAGGGTATGTACACGCTCCGACTGTACGGCGTAATGGTTGAGCATGGCGTCCTTCTTGTCGAGGCGCTCCTGCTCGCTGAGGTCTTTCTCGTTCTCAAGAGCCGAGAGCTCTGAAGTGATGTCGGGCAGCACGAAGAGCTCGTTGTCGTTCACCTGTGCTGCAAGCCATGCTGTACCCTTATCGGTAAGGTCGCAGCTGTTAAGCTTCTCGTCTACAACGAAGTAGAGCGGCTCTACAGCCTCCGGCATGTGGCGGTTGTTGTTCTCCATGTAGTACTCCTCGGTCTTGAGCATACCTGCCTTTATACCCTCCTCAGAGAGGTACTTGATAAGCGGCTTGTTCTTCGGGAGAGCCTTGTGAGAACGGTATAATGCGAGGAATCCTTCCTCAATCTTCTTCTGGTCCTTGTTGGCAGTACCCTCGCTGATGAGCTGCTTTGCCTCAGCAAGATACTGTGTGGCGAGCTTGCGCTGAACGTCTACGAGGCGCTCTACAAGCGGCTGATAATCCTCGAACATCTGGTCGTCGCCCTTGGCGATAGGTCCAGAGATGATAAGCGGAGTACGTGCGTCGTCGATAAGCACAGAGTCGACCTCATCGACAATGGCGTAGTTGTGCTTGCGCTGCACGAGGTCGGCAGGCGAGATTGCCATGTTGTCGCGAAGGTAGTCGAAACCGAACTCGTTGTTTGTACCGAATGTGATGTCGGCGTTGTATGCGCGGCGGCGTTCCGGGGAGTTGGGCTCTGTCTTGTCGATGCAGTCAACAGAAAGACCGTGGAACATGTAGAGCGGACCCATCCACTCGGAGTCACGTTTGGCGAGGTAGTCGTTGACGGTGACCATGTGCACGCCGTTTCCTGTCAAGGCGTTGAGAAACACAGGCAGCGTTGCCACAAGTGTCTTTCCCTCACCGGTTGCCATCTCGGCGATTTTGCCTTGATGAAGCACGATGCCGCCGATAAGCTGTACGTCGTAGTGGATCATGTCCCAAGTCACCTCGTTTCCGCCTGCCATCCAGTGGTTGTGGTAGATGGCTTTGCCGTCGTTGATTTCAATGAAGTCTTTGCCTTGGGCGGCGAGTTCGCGGTCGAAATCGGACGCGGTCACTTCGATTGATTCATTTTGAGCGAAGCGGCGTGCGGTGTCGCGCACGATGGCAAATACCTCAGGAAGATATTTGTTAAGCTCGTCTTCGAGCACTTCAAGGATGTCTTTCTCGATTTTGTCGATTTTCTCCCAGTACGGCTCGCGGTTTTCATACTCCACATTCTCGATTTCAGCCTTGATGTCGGCAATCTCTTTGCGTTTGTCGGCAACGCTGTCTTTGAGTGCTGCGCGGATTTTGGTGATGCGGTCGCGCAACTCGTCGTTGCTCAAATTCTCCAACGTGGGGTAAATCTTGTTGATTTCAGCCACGATTGGTTGAATCTCGCGCAGGTCGCGCTGCGACTTGTTTCCAAAAATTTTTTTCAGGAAATCATTGAATCCCATAATGTATTTTAGTTTTTTGTTTATAATCGTGTTGTCGTGCCTCGGGAAATCCATTGTCGCGCCTGAGGCACACGGCGCTGTAGTGCCGCTTAGTTTTTAAGCGACAACGGCATCATGCGCGCGCCGTTGGGAGAGCGTATTCTAAGGATGCGTGCCACGGTGGGCGCCAGCAGCGCCGCATCGATTGGCGATGTGATTTTCTGAGGCTTTACGCCCGGCGCAATGATGAATGCCGGCGCGCAGACAGCGTTGATGTTGACTTGTTTCAGCTGTTGCTGGTTGTTGTAGTCGTCGCGCACTTTCCATCCTGGCGCGATTTGCAGAAACACGTCGGCTGTTTCCTGCGACGTGATTGACTTGTGCAGCCGCAGCAG
>OMDK01000900.1_pt1 | contig 13207 bp, 9 predicted proteins | sample 1645201 | NCBI WGS metagenome assembly OMDK01 (sample SAMEA103958151, study PRJEB25191) | human gut metagenome
AAATGGCAAGTTTATCATTAAAGAACGTTTGCAAAGTATATCCAAACGGATTTGAGGCAGTAAAAGATTTCAATCTGGATGTTGCAGATAAAGAGTTTATCATCTTCGTAGGACCATCTGGATGTGGTAAATCTACAACACTTCGTATGATCGCAGGTCTTGAGGAGATTTCTTCCGGAGAATTATACATCGACGGAAAACTCGTTAACGACGTAGAGCCAAAAGACAGAGATATCGCAATGGTATTCCAGAACTACGCTCTGTATCCACATATGACTGTATTTGACAATATGGCATTCGGATTAAAATTAAGAAAAGTTCCGAAGGATGAAATCAAGAGAAAAGTTGAAGAAGCAGCTAAGATCCTTGACCTTGAGAAATTATTAGACCGTAAACCAAAGGCTCTTTCCGGTGGACAGAGACAGCGTGTTGCTATGGGTCGTGCAATCGTTCGTAATCCTAAGGTATTCCTTATGGACGAGCCTTTATCAAACCTGGATGCAAAATTAAGAGTACAGATGCGTTCCGAAATTTCCGCTCTGCATCATAGATTAGGTGCTACAATCATCTATGTAACACATGACCAGACAGAGGCTATGACATTAGGAACCAGAATCGTTGTATTAAAAGATGGTGTTATCATGCAGGTTGATTCTCCACAGAAATTATACAATGAGCCAGATAACTTATTCGTAGCTGGATTCATCGGATCACCACAGATGAACTTCGTAGATGCTAAATGTAATATTGAAGGTGAGAAGGTTTCCCTTACATTTGACAATACAACTGTTGTATTACCACCAGCAAAAGCTAAGAAATTAATCGAAGGCAACTACAACGGAAAGACAGTTGTTATGGGTGTCAGACCAGAAGATATCGATGATTCCCAGATTACAATCGAAACCTTCAAAGACAGCATCATTGAGACAGATGTAACCGGATATGAGTTACTTGGTTCTGAAGTATTATTATACTTCGAAGCTGCAGGAGTTCAGATGACAGCAAAGGTTGATTCCAGAACACCGGCTCGTTTAGGCGACCATATCAAACTTGCTATCGATCCTGAGAAGGTTCATGTATTCGACAAAGAGACTGAATTGACAATTACTAACTAATTCGGTACAATCGAACTGAATATAGTGCAATAACCCGGGTGCTATATGCATCCGGGTTTTTTATCGGTAAAAGTCTTTTTTTATATTATATATAAGTAAGGAGTGCGCAGAATGCTTTCAAATCATAAACTACAGACAACATTAGAAGAAATCAGTGATATATCCAAAATCGGACTTGCCCTTTATGACGAAAACGGGAAGCAGGTTGCAGCAACATTTCAGATTGAAACAGATATGCATGCAGAGGTTGTGAATTTTGCAGCATCCATGGCAGAAAGCCAGATGTTGTCGGGCTTTCATTTCTTTAAAGTAATTGCAGAACAGGAAGTAGAATATATTCTTCTGGCGCGTTCCACTAATGATGAAGCATATATGGTGGGAAGACTTGCCGTATGCCAGATTCGGAATCTGATTGCCTCCAACCGGGAACAGTCGGATAAGAATAACTTTATGCAGAATATCCTTCTTGGAAATATGCTGGTTGTAGATATGTATAATAAGGCAAAGAAGCTGCATATTGAGCAGGCAAGGCGTCTGGTTTATGTCATAGAAGTGGATGGCAGAAAAGATTCTGTTATTGTAGAAATGGTGAAGAATCTTTTTGCAGACCGCAACCGGGATTTTGTAACAGAGTTAGACGAGCAGAACATTATCCTGATTAAGGATGCAACAGATTTGAAAACAGAAGAGGATGCATTGCATCTGGCAAAAACAATTGTAGACAATCTGCATGCAGAAGCGATGGTGCGTGTCCGTGTGGGTTATGGTAATACGGTAAATACCCTGCAGGATATTGCCAAATCTTATCAGGAAGCCAAGATGGCACTGGAAGTAGGAAGAATCTTTAATGTAGAAGAAGAAACCATTTCCTACGGAAAGCTTGGCATCGGCAGACTGATTTACCAGCTTCCGATGAGCCTTTGCGAAATGTTTATCAAAGAGATTTTTGGTGAGCGGAATATTGATTTAGATGATGAAACGATGGTGACAATCCAGAAATTTTTTGAGAACAGCCTGAATATTTCAGAAACAGCAAGGCAGCTATACATCCACCGGAATACGCTGGTATACCGTTTAGAACGTCTGGAAAAGATGATTGGACTTGATATCCGCAAATTCGAGGATGCCATGACTTTTAAGATTGCCATGATGGTCATTGCACATATGGATTACCAGAATTAGCGGCCTTGTTTTGCAGAACTATGAAAATCTAATTATGTAAATTATATGGGACAGTACCAATTGGTGCTGTCCTTTTTTCGAAAAAATTATCATGCGGAAATTGTGTAAAATGAATTGTAAAAATGAGCTTCAAGACAGAAATTAGTTAAAATGCACAAAAAAGAATTTCTTTTTTAGTTTATTTGCGGATAGCGAAAGTAAAAAAATTAGAATATAATTAATTATCGAAAAACTGCGAAAACATATTCGGAGGGAAAACGTAATCGCAGGGAAATATAAAATGAAACGATGAAAAGGAGAGGGAAAGATGAGAAAGTTAAAAGAACGCTTTCACAGGAAACATGGCATTGTAAGCCGTATCTTTAGTATGGTACTTGCACTTGCTATGATTGTGACCATGGTTCCGGCAATCGGTGGTGCAACCACTGCATATGCTGCGAGCCCGACAATCCGGTTGTACCTGGACAAACCAAGTACATGGAATACACCGGTTGTCAATGTCTGGGCTGCCGGTGCTACGGTAGATAACCATGACGCAGGAAATGCCGCCATTTCACAATGGGGGGATCAGGAAAAACCAAGGCTTGCATATGAGGAAAGTTCTGGACTCTATTATGTAGATGTACAGAGCAGTGAGTGGACAGGTTTTCAGTTTGTTGATGCAGGTTCTACTGAGAAGGCTGCACCGGAGATAAAGACAGAAGGAGCTGCAATTGAGCAGATTAAGACTTTTACTTCTGATACAAGTATTTATTGTTTATTGGATGACAATGGAAAATATCAGTGGTATAAGGATGCTTCAAAGAAGGAAACATTGGTTCCGGAGTCTGTACCAACAGAATGTGATCTGACTATTAATTATAAGAGCACATTAGGCAATGATGTTGCGGCATATGTATATAAGGAGACCAATAAGCCGGCAGGTGAATGGCCGGGAAAAACCATGACTGCAGCAGAAGGTCATGAAGGCTGGTATACAATGCATCTGACATTAGATAACAGTACAGATTATAATCTCATTTTAAATGATGATGGACATGGAAAACAGTTAGATGAAGTAACACTTTCTACAAAAGGAAAGGCAGAAGCAGAGTACTGGTTTGATGGTTCTTTGTCAGAGACAAAACCTGCTGATTGGAAATATGTTACAACCATTCATTATCTTGCTTCAGGAATGGGAAGCACTATTTACAATCATATGTGGGGAGCAGATGCCTCTGCAACAGGAGCAGGTGTTGGAAAAGAATGGCCGGGCGGACAGATTTCAGAAAATGCTGACCATTCCGGATGGTATGATGTAGTATATACACAGGATGTAAAACAGAATTTCAGCTGTATTTTTAATAATAACAGTGGGGCACAGACGGATAATATTGATGTTTCTGTAACATCAACAAGTACTGAACTCTGGGTTACCGGAACCAAAAGTGGTGGTGATACAACCGTATATAAAACAGCACCGGACAGCTGGGAGGCACCGGTTCCAGACCATACATTTACAATGTATTATTACAATGAAGATTTATCAACAGACACAGACATGGGAAAAGTTGATATGTGGATGTGGAATGCCGGATTAAACGGTTCCTATGTTTTTGACGGAACATATTATGATGCTGAAAATGATGTGACATGGTTTAAAAAGACCATTACAGTTGCCGGCAGTAATGTGGGAAAAACAGTAGGATTAAAGGCACGTTATGACATAACACAGGGATGGGATGGCGGCTCTGATACCGCAGACCGTTCTTTTACAATAAGCGGTGATGAGAATGAGGTATTATATTATGTGGATGGTTCAGATCCGGTTCATGAGAAACCTGTAATCGTACCAACGGAAAAGAGATACCTTGTATTGGATTATGAGAATCCAGGATTAAAAGAAAAAGGTATTACACCACAGTTCTATACATGGTCATCAGGATATGCTTCAGTATTAACCGATTTTACATACGTAGGTGGAGATAAATGGACGGTAACGATTCCTGCAAAACCATCCTGCACAAAGGTTGATTTTTGTATTGCATTAGATTCAACAGGTGACCCATGGATTAAAGATGGTGGAGACCATTCCGTTACATTCCCTTCTGACCAGAAGGTTATCTATGCCAGCATGAAAGCCGGCAGTGAGCCGGAAATTGCTATGCCATATAATACTGGCTATGAAGTAGATGCAGAAAATCAACAGGTATCATATTACTATCGTGATGATGCTGCATTTGTAGATGGCACCTTAAAGGATATGACAGTATCTGTTGATGTAGACGGAACAGAGTATCCAATGACATACAATGATACAACAAAGCGTTTTGAGTATGTAAAGAGCGGCTTGACAGATGGTAAAACACATTATCGTTACAAAGCAAATGGAACTTATGTTGTAGATGCATTCAATTCAAACAGTGAAGAGTACAAGAAAGCAGATTACTCATATTTTGAATACTATAAATTAAATGCAACAGTTACAGCAGAAGTTATGAATAAATCCTTTAACTACAATGAAAATGATGTTGTTAAGTTTAAGGTTGAACAGGCTGATACAGACACTCAGAAACTTGAAGTAGCAAGTGCAAGTATTGATGTTTCTTCTCTTGGTGGAAGCAGTGCAATGCCGATTGAACCGGAACTGCAGGCAGTTACCATTTCTGCAACAACAGATACAACATTAGGAATTAAGACATTACCAATTACTGTAACAGACCAGTACGGTAATAAATTCAGTACTACAGTGGATGTTGAAATCACAGACCGTGTGAAGGAAAACAAAAATGATTTCGACTGGGATGAATCTGTTGTCTACTTTATGGTGACAGACCGCTTCTTTGATGGCAATGAATCTAACAATACAGCAAGTGGTGCAGATACATACGGAGACAATCCGGGACTGTATCATGGTGGAGATTTTGCAGGTGTAACAACCAAGTTAGATTACTTACAGGATTTAGGTGTAAATACAATCTGGATTACACCAATTGTAGAGAATGTGAAAGGTGTAGCTGTAACAGATGAAGGTTCAGAAGATGTTCCTTATAATGCAGCATACCATGGATACTGGGCAAGTGATTTTACAAAATTGAATCCGACACTTGGTACAACAGAAGAATTTGAAACTATGATTAGCGAAGCACATAAACGTGGCATGCGTATTATGGTTGATATTGTTGTAAACCATGCTGGATATGGTACAGAATCAACATTTGCTGATATGCTTAGGGATAAGAGCGTCAGTGAAGGCGATATTAAATCATGGCAGTCTGGCTTGCCGGATTTTGCAACAGAAAATGCAGATGTCAGAGCAAAATTAGTAGAATGGCAGACATCATGGATGAAGGATTATGGTGTTGACTATTTCCGTGTAGATACAGTAAAGCATGTTGACAGTACAACATGGGCAGCACTTAAGAATTCTACAACAGAAGTAAATCCATCCTTCAAGATGATTGGAGAATATTATGGCGCAGGATATGCGTCAAATGGTAGTACCTTAGGTACCGGTCAGATGGATGCAGACCTTGATTTTGATTTTAATGACCAGGCAACAAGCTTTGTCAGTGGTAATATTTCTTCTGTAGAAAGCTTCCTTTCTTCCAGAAATACAGCACTTAATAACGCATACATGACAGGTCAGTTCTTAAGCAGTCATGATGAAGATGGATTTAAGGCGTCCTTAATGAACGGAAAAGGATATACCGAGGATGAGGCAACATCAGCAGCGTTAGTTGCAGCTACCTTACAGCTTACTGCAAAGGGTATTCCGGTGATCTATTATGGTGAAGAAGTTGGTTTAAGCGGATTAAATAATTATCCATACCAGACTAATAGATATGACATGGATTTCTCTCTGGCAACAGAGGACAATGTAACTTATCAGCATTATAAGAATCTGCTGAGCATCCGTAATGCATACACAGATGTATTTGCAAGAGGAAGCAGAAAAGTTGTGGCAAGTTCTGATGAGGAAGGCTATGATGTAGTTTCAAGATCCTATGGAGGAACAACCTTATATGTTGGTATGAATATCAAGGATACCGCAAAAGAAGTAAAAGTTCCGGTTAATGCAAATGCAGGAAATACAGTTGTAAATCTTTATGATGGTAAAACATATACTGTTTCTTCTGATAAGACAGTAACAGTTACCATTCCGGCAGCAAAGGATGGCGGTACTGTAGTGCTGAGAGCAGATAAAAAGATTAATCTTGACATTACTGTTCCGGGTAAAGATTTCCAGGAAGTAATTGATACCATTGATGCTGTGGGAGATACAGCAAAGATTAATGTTACAATGCCAGATACCACAAAAGTTCCGGCAGAAGTATTCAATGGCATGATTGGAAAAGATATTACCATTACCTTCAAGCTGAGCGACAACGTAAGCTGGATTGTAAACGGAAAGAACATTGTAAGTAAATTAAAAGATGCAATAGACCTCGGTGTAACCGTAGGTAAGAGCAGCATCCCGGCTGATAAGATTAAAGCATTAGCTGGAGACAACAAGACCATTGAACTTTCACTGGCACATGACGGAGCATTTGGATTTGATGCTACACTTCGTGTCAACGTTGGTGCAGAGAACAGTGGAAAATATGCAAACCTTTACTATTATAATGAAAAGACCGGAGCATTAGAATATGTTCAGGCTGTAAAGGTAAATGCAGACGGAACCGTTGATTTCAAATTCTCACATGCATCTGAGTATGTTATTGTACTTAGCAATACAGATATGAAACCAGCAGCATCTACAACTCCGAATGCAACACCTGCTGTAACAGCAGAGAAGCAGGTTAAGACAGGAGATAATACTCCGATTGCATGCATGGTAGTATTGTTATTCGTTGCAGGAGCAGCGGTAGTTGTACTTTACAGAAGACGTAGAAGAGTCTAAGCAGAGCAAAACTGCAAACAGGAGAGTTTAGTTTTTATAATGTATATCGTCTGAAATAAGAGGATAGATGGAAAGGGCAGCGAAAGCTGCCCTTTCCCCTTTTAACCCTCTTGGATAAATAAAAGTACAAAAGGAATAAATCCAGGCAGAAGATTGACATACTATTCCTAAGGTGTTATTCTTAGTTCCGACTGAATTACTTGGAAATAGGACGAAAATAGCTGATAAAGCAAATTGATAAAGGAGGAAAACCGATGGAATTAATCTATCTGGACAATGCGGCAACAACAAGAACGGACGAGCGGGTAGTGGAGGCAATGCTTCCTTATTTTACCCAGTATTATGGAAATGCATCTACCATTTATGCATTGGGTGAGGAAAGCCGCAAGGCAGTAACAAGGGCCAGAGATATTATTGCAGCAGGAATCGGTGCGAAACCGGAAGAAATATATTTTACGGCAGGTGGAAGTGAATCTGATAACTGGGCACTGAAAGCAACAGCAGAAGCTTATAAAGAAAAAGGAAAACATATCATCACCAGTAAGATTGAGCATCATGCAATTCTTCATACCTGTGAATGGTTGGAAAGACAGGGCTTTGAGGTAACTTATCTTGATGTGGATGAGAATGGACGTATCAATCCGACAGATGTAGAAGCTGCAATCCGTCCGGATACCATTCTGATTTCTATTATGTTTGCCAACAATGAAATCGGTACCATCGAGCCGATTGCAGAGATTGGTGCAATTGCCAAGGCACATGGAGTTTTATTCCATACTGATGCAGTACAGGCATTTGGTCAGGAGCCAATCCAGGTAGATGAAATGAATATTGATATGTTAAGCAGCAGTGGCCATAAATTAAACGGACCAAAGGGAATCGGTTTCCTCTATATCAGAAAAGGTGTAAAAATCCGCTCCTTTGTACATGGTGGTGCACAGGAGAGAAAGAGAAGAGCCGGAACGGAAAATGTACCGGGAATCGTAGGCTTCGGTAAAGCTGCAGAACTGGCATTTGCTTCCATGGAAGAGCGTACTGCAAGAGAAAGAGAATTGAGAGATTATATGATTTCCCGTTTTGAAAAGGAAATCCCATATGTAAAAATCAATGGAGACAGAGAGCATCGTCTTGCCAATAATGTCAATGCATGCTTCCGTTTTGTGGAGGGAGAATCCATGCTGATTATGTTAGATATGAAGGGGATTTGTGCATCCTCCGGTTCAGCATGTACTTCCGGTTCCTTAGACCCGTCTCATGTATTGCTGGCAATTGGTCTGCCACATGAGATTGCACATGGCTCACTCCGCCTGACTTTAGGCGCAGATACCACCAAAGAGCAGATTGATACCACGGTAGACGCAATCAAAGAGATTGTTGCACATTTACGCAGCATGTCACCGTTATACGAAGATTTTGTAAAGAACCAGCAGTAATAGAGAAGAAAAGGAGTAACGATTATGTATAGTGAAAAAGTTATGGATCATTTTCAGAATCCGAGAAATGTAGGGGAGATTGAAAATGCCAGCGGAGTAGGAACAGTAGGAAATGCAAAATGCGGTGATATCATGCGAATCTATCTTGATATTGATGATAATGGTGTGATTCAGGACTGCAAGTTTAAGACCTTTGGCTGTGGTGCTGCAGTTGCAACCAGCAGTATGGCAACAGAACTGGTAAAGGGAAAGACCGTACAGGAAGCATTACTTGTAACCAATAAAGCAGTAATGGAAGCATTAGACGGACTTCCACCGGTTAAAGTGCATTGTTCCCTTCTGGCAGAAGAAGGTATTCATGCTGCACTTTGGGATTATGCTGAGAAGAATGGCATTGTCATTGAAGGCTTAAAGAAGCCGAAGAACGACATCTCTGAGGGTGAAGAAGAGGAAGAATATTAAAAACAACATATCCCTATTGACATAGTAGGAAAAAAGGAATATACTGTACCCATAGACAAATAGAAATGGAGGTACAGTATGAAGATTTCAACAAAGGGGCGTTATGCTGCCCGACTTCTTCTTGATATAGCAATGAATGATGAAGTTGAACCGGTACGTCTTAAAGATGTTGCGGAACGTCAGGATATTTCCATGAAATACTTGGAACAGATTATTTCTACACTGGTACGGGCAGGGTTTGTTAAGAGCATCAGAGGCCCCCAGGGAGGATATCGTTTATCAAAGACACCGAAGGAATATACGATAGGGATGATATTACGTCAGGTAGAAGGAAGTCTTGCACCGGTATCGTGTCTTGAGGATGAGGTGAACACCTGTGAGCGTCAGTCAGAATGTGTAACACTTCGTATCTGGAAAGAATTAAACGATGCGATTAAGAGTGTAGTAGACAAGTATACGTTAGAGGATTTGATGGAATGGCAGCAGGATATCAGCAGCGATTATGTCATTTAAATGGACGAGGTCGATGTGTACCAATGAAACAAAATATTTTAAATAATTTATTTGAAAAAAGTCTTGACAATTGGTACGCATCGTTTTATATTATACTTAATCCATATCAAACAGATAGGAAATATATGAATTTAGGGAAAAGGAGATTATTATCATGGCAAACATTTATAAAGGAACATTAGGACTGATTGGAAATACACCATTAATCGAGGCAATTAATTTAGAAAAGGCGTATAACTTAGAAGCAAAATTACTTTTCAAACTGGAATATTTCAATCCGGCAGGAAGCGTAAAGGACCGTATCGCAAAAGCAATGATTGAAGATGCAGAAGCAAAAGGACAGTTAAAAGAAGGTTCTGTTATTATCGAGCCGACATCCGGAAATACAGGAATTGGTCTTGCAGCACTTGCGGCAGCCAAGGGATACCGTATCATTCTTACTATGCCGGAATCCATGAGTGTTGAACGTAGAAACATCTTAAAGGCTTACGGCGCAGAAATTGTTCTGACAGAAGCAAGCAAAGGAATGAAAGGTGCAATTGTAAAAGCGGATGAACTTGCAAAAGAGATTCCAAACAGCTTTATCCCTGGACAGTTTGTAAACCCTGCGAATCCAAAAGTACACAAAGAGACAACAGGACCGGAAATCTGGAAAGATACGGACGGAGCAGTAGACATCTTCGTAGCAGGAGTTGGTACAGGTGGAACCGTAACAGGAACCGGTGAATACTTAAAAGAGCAGAAAGCAGATGTTAAAGTTGTAGCAGTAGAGCCGGCATCTTCACCGGTATTATCCGAAGGTAAGAGTGGAGCACATAAGATTCAGGGTATCGGTGCAGGATTCGTACCGGATGTATTAAACACCAAAGTATATGATGAGGTATTTCCGGTAGAGAACGAAGATGCTTTCCGTGTGGCAAAAGAAATTGCACACAAAGAGGGCGTATTAGTAGGAATTTCTTCCGGAGCAGCAGCTTATGCAGCAATTGAACTGGCAAAGAGACCTGAAAATAAAGGAAAAACAATTGTAGCTTTATTACCGGACAATGGAGACAGATATTATTCAACAGCTTTATTTACAGAGTAATTTGCAGTAGAATAGAAAAAATCTGATGTAACATCAGAGTGACAGAAATAAATAACAGAACGGAGAAAAAGAAGATGAGCACAAAGAAAAGCAGAGCAGAACGTAATTTAAAATTTGAAACTTTACAGTTACATGTAGGACAGGAAAATCCGGATCCGGTGACAGATGCAAGAGCAGTACCTATTTATCAGACATCATCCTATGTATTCCGCAACAGCGACCATGCGGAAGCAAGATTTGGTCTTGCAGATGCAGGAAATATTTATGGAAGACTTACGAATCCGACAGAGGATGTATTTGAGAAGAGAATTGCAGCATTAGAGGGTGGAGTTGCAGCGTTGGCAGTAGCATCCGGAGCAGCAGCAATTACTTATACGATTGAAAATCTTGCACAGAATGGTGACCATATTGTAGCTGCAAAGAATATCTATGGTGGTTCTTATAACCTGTTGGAGCATACACTTCCACAGTACGGCATTACAACAACCTTCGTTGAGCCGGAGCCGGAAGCATTTGAAGCAGCAATCAAAGACAATACAAAAGCATTATATATTGAGACATTAGGAAATCCTAACTCAGACGTAGCTGATATTGAAGCCATCGCAAAAGTAGCACATGCACACAAGATTCCATTAGTCGTAGATAACACTTTTGCAACACCTTATCTGGTTCGTCCGATTGAGTATGGCGCAGACATCGTGGTACATTCTGCAACAAAATTCATTGGTGGACACGGGACAACAATTGGTGGAGTTATCGTAGACAGCGGAAAATTTGACTGGGAGGCAAGTGGAAAATTTGCATCCTTAACTGAGCCAAACCCAAGTTATCATGGCATCAGCTTTACCAAGGCAGTAGGACCGGCAGCATTTGTAACCAAGATTCGTGCAATCTTACTTCGTGATACCGGAGCAACTTTATCTCCGTTCCATGCATTTATCTTCTTACAGGGATTAGAGACATTATCCTTAAGAGTAGAACGTCATGTACAGAATGCATTGAAGGTAGTAGAGTTCTTAAATAATCATCCACAGGTGGAACGTGTAAATCATCCTGCAGTAAGTACAGATCCAAAGCAGCAGGAATTATATAAGAAATACTTCCCGAACGGTGGCGGTTCTATCTTTACCTTTGAAATCAAAGGTGATGACAGAAAGGCAAAAGATTTCATCGACAATCTGGAAATCTTCTCCTTACTGGCAAATGTTGCAGATGTAAAATCCCTGGTGATTCATCCAGCATCAACCACGCATTCTCAGCTTAGTGCAGAAGAATTAGAAGAGCAGGGAATCAAACCGAATACCATCCGCCTTTCTATCGGAACAGAAAATATCGACGATATTATTGAAGACTTAGAGGAAGCATTCAAGGCAGTAGAGTAAATGACTGAAAGAACTAAAATGAAAAGCATGAGATAAAAGAAGTCTCATATACTTTAGAAAGAGTATATGAGGCTTTTTTTATGAAAAAATGGAAAAGGATACTGGCAGTGGCGGTAATGCTGGCATTGGTATTTTGCGCAGGCCGTGGGAGTGCAGTGCTGGTAAAAAGCTGGCAGAATGGCGGCTTACTGGGAGTAAATGCAGTGGCATCTACAACAGAGAACTGGGGACTTGGATTTGGTGAATCGGGGACACAGCCAACCGGAAATGCCACACCGGAAGAATTGCGGAAATATAATACATATTTTATTGGTAATGGCGATGATAAGGTGATTTACCTGACCTTTGACTGCGGCTATGAGAATGGAAATACGGAGAAGATACTGGAAGCATTGAAAAAGCATGATGTAAAGGCAACCTTCTTTGTAGTAGGGCATTTCTTAGAGACCAGTCCGGATCTGGTAAGGAAAATGGTGGAAGAAGGTCATACCGTAGGAAACCATACTTATCATCATCCGGATATGTCAGAAATTGCAGATGTATCGTCATTTCAAAAGGAAGTTGAAGATGTCAAGTTACTTTATGAAGAGATTACAGACAAGGAGATGGTTAAATTTTACCGGCCGCCTCAGGGGAAATACAGTGAATCAAATCTGAAAATGGCAAAAGAATTAGGTTATTATACTTTTTTCTGGAGTCTTGCCTATGTGGACTGGGATCCGGATAATCAGCCAACAAAAGAAGAGGCCTTTGAAAAACTCACCGGACGTATTCATCCGGGAGCTATAGTGCTGCTGCACAATACTTCAAAGACCAATGGTGAAATATTAGATGAACTACTTACAAAGTGGGAAGAGATGGGCTACCATTTTGGTACTCTGGATGAGTTAATCGCAGGTTCTAATTCTTAGAAAAATGCTCTTTATAGACAGCTTAAGTATTATTATATTTAAAAGAAAGGTGGTGAAGAGTATTTTCCACTGGTAACACTTTCTATTGCTATGATAAGTAATAGGAATTATACCTTTCGAAATATGAGTGAATTTTCGGGCGAACTGGTAAAAAAGAAAAAAGCGGCAAAGCGTATTGCTCTGCCGCAGTTTGTTTAGCTTCGATAATCAGAATGCGAAATAATCAGGAGCGGAATCGCC
>OMDK01000905.1_pt1 | contig 13133 bp, 16 predicted proteins | sample 1645201 | NCBI WGS metagenome assembly OMDK01 (sample SAMEA103958151, study PRJEB25191) | human gut metagenome
TGTTAAGCACGCCGCCAGCGTTCATCCTGAGCCAGGATCAAACTCTCATGTTATAGTGTTTGTCCTTTCAGAAATCTAGCTTGGCTAAATATCCTAAAGTTTACTGTTTTAGGTCGCATTCTTCTATTAAATAGAGATGCTGTCCTGAATGATTTTGTAATCTTTTGATTACGTTTTTCTCAAAATCTTTCAAGGTTATTTCACTGTTCAGTTATCAAGGTTCTTGACCAGTTCTGCGAACTCTTTTGCTTTGTTCTCACCGGTCAGCTTGTTTATATTATCACAGGACTTTCTCTTTGTCAACAACTTTTTTACTTTTTTTGACTTATTTTTTACAGTCGTAAAATCCATTGTCGAACGTCCGCATAATCATCTCACAAGCGAGCGGAGAAGGAGGGATTTGAACCCTCGCGCCGCTGTTAACGACCTGCACCCTTTCCAGGGGTGTCCCTTCGGCCAGCTTGGGTACTTCTCCATATAGCTGCTCAAATCATTTTCTCTCCCGAGAAGTTATGATATTGACACAGAAAAAGAATTCTTTCGAATTCTTTTTCAAACGGCTCAACCGCCTAGCGGAGAGGATGGGATTCGAACCCATGTGCCCTTGCGGACAAACGGTTTTCAAGACCGCCTCGTTATGACCACTTCGATACCTCTCCGTATGTTTTATTTTTGCACTTGAACCAGCGCAAGACATATATTATCATCATTGCCACCTGATGTCAACCATTATTTTTCTTTTTTTTCAAAAACATTTCTGCAATGGCCAGATCTTCCGGTGTGGTAATCTTAATATTGGCGTAATTTCCAGGAATAATGCGAATTTTATGTCCCGTCATGTATTCCACAATCATCGCATCATCTGTGATATTCGGAACAATTTTTTCCTTTTTCTGCTTTGTTTCCAACAGTATATACGCATTGCGCAGTAATTCTGTCGAAAAGCTCTGAGGGGTCTGCATTGCCCAAAGTGTATCTCGATCCGGAGTGTCCGTTACATACCCTTTTTTGACAATCTTTATGGTATCTTTGACTGGTGTTGCAAGAACACAGGCATCCTCCTGCTCCACCATCTGCATGGACTTTTCTATATCTTCTGCGCTAATCATTGGTCTGGCTCCATCATGAATCAATACATAATCTGCATTCTGTGCTTTTTTTAACCCTTCCAAAACAGAAAGATAACGTTCGGCTCCACCCGGAACAACATCTTTTACTTTTGTGAGATGATATTTTTGTACAATATTCTCTGTGCAAAATGCAACGTCTTCTGCCCCTGTCACAAGAATGACATCATCTACCCGGCTCTCTTCAAAAGCTTTTAGGGCATAATAAATAACCGGATATCCAAGCATATCCATGTATTGTTTCGGGATATCGCTATGCATACGGTTTCCCTTTCCTGCAGATAAAACAATCGCTGTAAAATGCTTCTTATTCATTTATGATTCTCCCAGTTTTAAATTCGGAACAGCGTTTAAGTCCAGACCGGAACGCTTTCCTGCGACAAAATCATAATATGCTGCCGCACCGATCATCGCTGCATTGTCTGTACACAAAATCGGCGAAGGATGATAAAATGTCACTCCCTCTTCCCTACACATCTGTTCCATAGCAGCACGGATCACACCATTGGATGCGACACCACCTGCAATAGCAAATTTGTTCATATGATACTGGCGAATTGCATGACGCGCATGGCCAACCAGTACGTCTGTAACAGACTGCTGGAAAGAGGCAGCCACATCCGCCTGATTGATCTCTATTCCTTTCATCCGACATCCGTTCAGATAATTCAACACTGCGGACTTCAAGCCACTAAAGCTAAAATCATATTCTCCATCTGCAATCTTTGCACGTGGAAATGAAATTGCTGCCGGGTTTCCTTCATGAGAAACTTTTTCAATTTTCGGGCCACCCGGATATCCAAGCCCAATAGCACGGGCAACTTTATCAAAAGCCTCTCCCGCAGCGTCATCTCTCGTGCGTCCAAGAATTTCATACTTTCCATAATCTACCACTTTTACCAGGTGCGTATGTCCTCCCGAGACTACAAGGCATAAAAATGGTGGCTCCAAATCCGGATTCTCAATGTAATTTGCGCTGATATGTCCCTCGATATGATGCACTCCTACCAGGGGAATATTTTTTGCGTAACTGATCGCTTTTGCTTCTGCGACTCCGACCAAAAGTGCCCCCACCAGACCCGGTCCGTAAGTCACTCCAATCGCATCGATATCATCCAATGTCATACTTGCATCTGCAAGAGCCTGTTCAATTACCTGATTTATCTTTTCAATATGCTTACGGGAAGCGATTTCCGGCACCACACCACCATACAATGTGTGCAGCGCAATCTGAGAAGAGATCACGTTAGAACGCAAATCTCTTCCATTTACAACGACAGCTGCTGCTGTCTCATCGCAAGAGCTCTCGATCGCAAGTATTTTTATTTCATCCATTTCTATTTCCTTCTTCTTCGCTTGGTTTTTAATATTCTGCCACTATTCTGTAGCATCTTCGTTCGGATTTTTATCAATCTGATAGTAGGTAAGTATTTTCCAATTTTTATTCTTATCCTTACGCAATACATACATCTGGTATGTCTTCGTAAAACTTTTGTCCTCTTTTACGAAATATGATGCGGTTACATATGCCAGCTTATCATCATTATTCGGATCTGTTGTATATAACACATCATCGCTGTCACAGACATCCGTCTGACGAATCTGTCGGGACCGTTTATCATAATCCGCAATTTCTTTTTTTAAGGACTGTATATATGTCTCTTTTGGATTATTCTTTGCCAACTCGTCGTCGAAAAGAAGCATCGCCTGATCAACCAGTGCATCAAATTCTTCGTCGGTATACTCTTTTTCATAATAGCTTGTAATGATCTGGTTATATAGCTTTACCACTGCTCGCGGTGTCTTCGGATAATTTTTCTCCAGATCACGCGTAGTGATTTTCTGGATTTTCGTCAGATGCGTATCTTCATCTGCCGTTGCATTTGATTTTATTTTCACAAAGTAAAAACTTCCGCAAATCAGTGCTGCAAACAAAACAGCCAATATTACGATACCTGCTTTTTTCTTCATACCTATTCCTCCTGAAATACCAGTTCAACGCTTTTTCCGTCTTTTCCGAGATGCGCATTCGGGAAAATTTTCTGCACTTCCGGCAGATATTCCTGCGGACGGACCAGAGACGGTGAAAAATGCGTCAGCCATAATTCCTGTACATTTGCACGTTTTGCCATGTCTGCTGCTTCATAAAAAGTCATATGTTTATATTGCTTTGCCTTGGCAAGTTTTTCTTTTTCGGCATACATGCCTTCACAAATAAATAAATCCGAGTCTTTCGCTGCCTCCACAATGCTGTCCAATGGTCTTGTATCGGTACAGTATGTGACTTTTAATCCTTTCCGGGGTGCCCCAAGCACCATCTGCGGTGTATAAGTAATTCCATCCTGTTCAATGATCTCGCCTTTTTGCAGACGGCTCCACAATTTCATCGGAACATCCTGCTCTTTCGCACGCTCCACGGAAAATTTACCCGCGCGGTGTATTTCTACCGAATATCCATAGCAGACTACTTTATGTTGAACACGAAATGCATGAATTTCGTATCCATTCATCTCAATCACTTCGTTCGGTTCTTTTAATTCCCGGCATATAATTTCAAAAGGGAGTTCCGGTGCGATCGTGCGCAAAGCCTCTACAACCCGGGTCAGTCCCTTGGGTCCGATAATCGTCAACGGCTCTGTTCTGTCTGCATTTCCCATTGTAAGAAGCAATCCCGGAAGCCCGCTGATATGGTCTGCATGAAAATGTGTCACGCACAATATATCAATCGGTTTAAAACTAAGTCCGGCCTCTTTGATTGCAATCTGCGTTCCTTCTCCGCTGTCAATCAAAAGACTGCTGCCATTATATCGTAGCATAAGTGATGTCAGCCACCGGTTCGGCAGCGGCATCATGCCTGCTGTTCCTAACAAACAAACATCTAACATAAATTTTTCTTCCTATTCTTTTTCTTATCCATTATCCGTTCCATTCCATAATATCTGCATCTTCCTTAGGAAACTGATAAAAGTTTTTTCGAACGCCCAGTTTCACAAAGCCTTTGTGTTCATATAAACAAATTGCAGGCATATTCCCGGAACGTACTTCCAGAACAATACGATTCACACCATGTTCCAGACTCCATTGCTGCATCTGTTCCACCAATGCACTTCCAATTTTCCGGTCACGATATTCCGGTTTTACTGCTACATTCGTGATTTCTCCTTCTGGAACGGTAACGTACATTCCAACATAGCCTAAAATCTGCTTTGCTTCCTCTGCGACAAGGAAAAAAGCAGAATGATCCAGCGCATCGATAAAGCCCTGTGTGCTCCACGGCTGGGAAAAACATTCTTTTTCAATTTGCGCAACTTCTGTCGCGTCTTCTTTTGTCATCTGTCGTATGATCATATACGAAAATCTCTTTCCTTTTCCTTGCGTTCGCGCTCTGCCTGTGACAGGCGCAGATATTCCGGCTTGTGATCTGCCGCATCTTCTGCTTTGCCCTGTGCATAAAGAATTGCGCCAAGTACTGCCACACTGGCTCCGCGCTGTTTGTTACAATGCGCCGGTGCAAAAGAAAATGGTACTTTGAGGTTCTCCTCGATATATTCCCGGAATACCGGCACACCATCGCCGAGAAATGTAACCGCTTCGCCCATCTCATTTATTTTTTCTATGATTTCCTGTATGCCAACAACACACTGTGGGAGCACAGTGTCCATAGTTCCATCCGTAAACTTGTACAGCCCTGTGTAGGTCTGCTGTCTGCGTGCATCCATAAGCGGGCAAACCAGAGACGGACTATTCCACAAATTGTACGCCAGCGCGTCTACAGTCGGCACAGAAACTATCTTCTTATGCAAAGCAAGCGCCAGTCCTTTTGCAGTAGCTGAACCGATACGCAGTCCGGTAAAGGATCCCGGTCCCGCTGAAACTGCAATTACATCCACAGTATTCAGATCCAGTTCAATCATTTTTGCCACTTCATCCAACATCGGAAGCAATGTCTGGGAATGTGTTTTCTTATAATTAATCGTATATTCTCCAAGTAAATTGTCATCTTCAACAACAGCTACACTGGCAACAAGCCCTGAACTGTCCAATGCAAGTATTTTCATTTTCTAGCCTCTTTCTTCCTTACTTGTCGCAAATGGTAATTTTGCGATAGTCAAATCCTTTTTCCAAATCCTTTTCGATCGTGATTTCTTTGCGATGTTCCGGCAAAATCTCTTCTATGAGGTTGGACCACTCGATCATGCATAATCCATCCCCGTAAAAATAATCTTCGTACCCGATCTCATCCATCTCTTCAATGTCTCCGATACGATACACATCAAAATGATAGAACGGCATACGCCCCTCTTCATATACCTGCACAATCGTAAACGTCGGACTGCAGATGGGTTCTGTGATATCAAGTCCATGCGCAATGCCCTGTGTCAGAACCGTTTTGCCTACGCCGAGATCTCCTACCAGGGTATAGACATCTCCCGGCTTTGCCTTGCGTCCAAGTTCTTCTCCGAGTGCAAGCGTCTCCTCCGCAGAATAGGTTTCTATACAAATTTCAGTTTTCTTTTCTTCCATTTTATTTCCTCAACTTTATTTTTTCAATTTTAAACGGAATTTTTCCAGTTTCTTTTCTGCGATTCTGCAAAACATATCATACTGCTCTCCGATCTGTGTTCTCGGGATAATATAAGCATTGACACGATTGCTGTATATAAGAACCTGTTTGTCGTTTGATACAATCTTGTATACCGCATCCCATGGCAGTTCTCCGGATTCCTCGCCCTGTGTTACACGAATGCATTCTTCACTCACTTCATAGTGAAGTGTTCCTGCAAGCACCGCATTCGTTTTTATGGTTGCATTTGCCCTCATCCAGAGAGATCCCGGCACATAAACGAGAAACAAAATTCCCACTCCGATATATAAAATTGTGTACATTGTATCTGCATGTCCGAATGTAATCCCTGCCATTACAAAAGCAAGTATTCCAAGAATAATGGAAATCCACCCCTGTAATCCGGTGTAAGTCTGATACATATTAAAGCGAAACAAATCCTTTGCTTCGAGTTTGATATCAAATGCTGTGTTCATTGTATTCTCCTGCTTTTTATCGCTTTTTTGTGTTCATTATAACAGTTCTCTCATTAAATGAAAAGACCGGAAAATAGAACGCGCATCCCACATACCCTTCTCATTCTGGACAGAATATCTGAAATGGATACATGCGATGCGCACATAAGTTGTAGTAGCAGTTATTCAATTAGCGGTTGGCTCTTCCCTTAAGCACAAGAGAAATTGGTTTATAAAATACCATACAGATTGCAACGGAAATTAATCCTTTTACAATTGTAAATGGAAGGTTAAAGCAAACCAGACACTGTAAAATGGACTTCATAGCCGGAATAATTGCCTGATATGCACCAAGAATTACTTCCTCCGGCATTGCCACTTTGTAATATACCGGATATACAATAAAATAGTTGGATGCGACACTGAATACACCCATGAAGATGGCCCCGACTACACCACCAAGCAGACCGCCCATCTTTGTCTTCTTAAAATGATAGATCAATCCGGCCGGAATCACAAATGCACATCCTAAGATGAAGTTGGAAAGTTCTCCTACAAACATACTCTTTGAAACCATCAGGTGTAACAAATTCTTGATCAGACAGATAATCACACCGCTGACCGGGCCAAATGCGAATGTTCCGATCAATGCCGGCAGATCAGAGAAATCAAATTTAATGAAATCCGGCATGATCATCGGAAGTGGAATCTCCAGATACATTAAAATAAATGCGATTGCGGAAAGCATCGCTGTCATCGTCGTGAAGCGCACTCCATAATTCATTTTCTTTCCGGTGCCTGCATTGTTTGTCATGTTTTTCATTACTGCGTTTGTTTCGTTACTCATGCCCATTCTCCTTTACATGTTAATGTTATTCAAGGAATCCCAGGAGAAATTTATTTCCAGGCATAACGATTGTCTGAAAATAAAAGCCCCGATCAACTGACCGGGGCTTTGCTACACATATATCCTTGTCCTGCAGATATATTTCTGCGACAGGCAATACATGATAATTTCTTCTCTCATCCAGACTATACTGTCGGTTCCGGAGTTCCACCGGATCGGCTGCAAACTGCAGTTCACGGACTATAACCGTCGGTCGGGAATCAACAATGAATGCTCTCCATTGTCTCACCCTGCCCCGAAGAATTCCTATTCATTTCTACTGCTATTGTATGCACATGGGCCGTATCTGTCAACCCATTTTTCTACATTTTCATGGTAAGCTGGATTCTCTGCTTTTTGAGATCCACACTCAGCACCTTTACTTCAACAATATCACCGACACTGACAACTTCCAGCGGATGCTTGATGTAGCGGTCACACATCTGTGAAATATGTACGAGTCCATCCTGGTGGACACCGATATCTACAAAGGCACCAAAATCAATAACATTACGCACCGTTCCCTTGAGCACCATGCCCGGTGTAAGGTCTTTCATCTCCAATACATCGCTGCGCAAAATCGGCTTTGGCATGTCGTCTCGCGGATCACGCGCCGGCTTTTCCAGTTACTTTACAATATCGCGCAATGTAAGTTCTCCAATCTCCAATTCTTCCGCAAGCTTTTTGTAATCGCGGATTTTCTTAGAGATTCCAACTACATTTCTGTTCTTGACGTCTTCGAGTGTATAGCCCATTTTTTCCAGCAATGCTTTCGTTGCGGCATAAGACTCCGGATGTACGCCGGTTGCATCCAACGGATTTTTTCCATCGCTGATCCGCATAAATCCGGCACTCTGCTCGTACGCCTTCGGTCCGAGTTTTGCCACTTTCAAAAGCTGGGAACGGGCGGTAAATGCACCATTCTCTTCTCGATACGTCACGATATTTTTTGCAATTGCCTTGCTGATTCCGGAAATATATTCCAAAAGAGAAGCGGATGCCGTATTCAAATCCACACCGACACGGTTTACACAATCTTCCACGACACCAGACAGGGCTTCGCTCAATTTCTTCTGGTTCATATCATGCTGATACTGACCGACACCGATTGATTTCGGATCGATTTTTACCAGTTCTGCAAGCGGATCCTGTAGACGGCGTGCCATTGATGTCGCACTTCTTTGTCCCACATCGAAATTTGGAAATTCTTCTGTTGCCAGCTTACTTGCCGAGTATACGGATGCACCGGCTTCATTTACAATGATGTACTGCACCTGTACCGGAATTTCTTTTAACAGCTGCACAATGATCTGCTCAGACTCTCTGGAGGCCGTGCCATTGCCCAGTGAAATCAGCGTGATGTGATATTTGGAAATCAGTTTTTTCAATACGGCTTTTGCTTCTTCCACTTTGTTCTGCGGTGCTGTCGGATAAATCACGGTCGTATCCAGTACTTTTCCTGTCTCATCCACTACCGCAAGCTTACATCCGGTACGAAATGCCGGGTCCCAGCCAAGCACAACCTGTCCCTTGATTGGAGGCTGCATCAAAAGCTGCTCTAAGTTCTTTCCAAACACTTTGATTGCACCATCTTCCGCTTTTTCCGATAAATCGTTTCGAATTTCACGTTCGATTGCCGGTGCGATCAGACGGTCATAGGCATCTGCAATTACATCACGAAGAATTGGTGCGGTCTGCGCCTGGGTATTGGTAATCACCTGTTTTTCCAGATAGCGGATAACATCGTCAACCGGAGCTTCGATGCGCACGGTAAGAACTTTTTCTTTTTCCCCACGGTTTATGGCAAGTGTGCGATGTCCAGCGGCCTTGGCAAGCGGTTCATTGTAATCATAGTACATTTCATAGACAGACTCTGCCTCCGGATCTTTTGCCGCAGACACGAGGGAACCTTTCTTCATTGTCAGTTCACGGATATGTTTGCGGTAATCGGCATTATCTGAGATAAACTCTGCCAGAATATCCCGGGCTCCGGCCAACGCCTCCTCCGGTGTTGCCACTTCTTTTTCCGGATCAACATATTTGGCGGCTTCTTCCAAAACCGGTGTCTTCAACATCTGAAGCATCAATATATTTGCCAGTGGCTCTAAGCCTTTTTCCTTTGCAATCGTTGCTCTGGTACGTCGCTTCGGACGATATGGGCGATACAGATCATCCACTGCGACCTGTGTTTCTGCTGCAAGAATCTGACTGCGAAGTTCTTCGGTCAGTTTTCCCTGCTCTTCAATGGAAGCTAGAACGGTCTGTTTCTTTTCTTCCAGATTACGCAAATAAACCAGACGGTCATAAAGATCACGCAACTGCTCATCATTTAATGCGCCCGTTGCCTCCTTACGGTATCTGGCAATAAAAGGGATCGTACATCCCTCATCAATTAATTTTACGGCAGCCTCTACCTGATTGGCACGAACCCCAAGCTCTGCTGCTATCTTTTTCATGATATCCATAAGATTTTTCCTTTCATGGCATTTTTATCTTTCCCTATTATATATGAAGTGATAAAATGAAATCAATAAGTTTTGGAGGTAACACATGAATATGTACAATCCGTCCGGCAACATGTACGGACAACCTGTTTCCGGCAATCATTCTGACCGTATGGAAATTGCCGCTATGACTCTTGGAATCATTTCAATCGTAAGTTGCACCTGCCTGTATCTGGCAATTCCCTGCGGTGCATTAGCCATCATTCTGGCTTCTCTGTCGCGCGGCGGACAAATGCGCTACGGCGCCAAAGCGCAGGTCGGTCTCATTCTCGGAATTCTCGGAATTGTGCTTACGGCTGTCATTTATATTTCGGCGTTTGCATTTACACTGCACGAGTACGGAAGTCTCGAAGGTATTCTCAAAGCCTACTCCGACATGACCGGTATCGATTACAACCAGCTGCTGCAACAATAAAAGACGACATGTCACATCATGGCATATCCGGTCATTGCAAGCACCAGATTTTTGATGAGGCAGTTTGCAAGTACAAGCCCAAGTGCGATCCACAGATAGATATCCCGGTAGCGCATACCGATTGCGATTTTTCCTTTGGACAACCTCTGTATCGTCTGGGAAATCATAAACCAGCTGCCAAAAATGGCCGTATATACAACGATTGGATGGTAATAAAGGGATTTTAGCACATGCCCCTGCAGCAAAAAGCGCACGGCGCGGGTTCCACCACAGCCGGGACAGTAATATCCCGTAATACTGTGCAGTGTGCATGGAGGGATTGTTAGCCCGCCGAGGAATCCTGCTTTCCAGATGATCCAGAGGACTGTCAGCGCACCAATGCCGATCCAGCCTATGATATAAAAACATTTATCGTAAATTTCATTCGTCTTCATAATGATTCATTATAGCAAAAACAAAAACAGATTTAAAGGAGCCTTTTCTATGAATAAACCAGGCAAAGAACTGAAACGCATCGCAAGACAAAATCTTTGTGGCCATTTTGGAATTCCGATGGGTGTTTCCCTCGCGGCAACGCTTCTCCCACTTGTGTTGGAACTCCCGTTTTCCATGTTACAAGACACGCATCAGATGCTGTCTCAGACCATTGTTTTCTATGTGGCAAATTTTTTAATTTCTCTTGTCACCGTGATCTTATCCGCAGGTGTCATCCGCGTACATCTGTCGATGGCAAGAAAGCAGCCTTATTCTTTTAATATGCTTTTCTATGGATTTTCAAATCATCCGGACCGGTACATTCTTACCGGACTGCTTATGGTGCTCATCACCATTCCAACGGTGATTCCTATGATTGCAGGCATGTTTCTTATGTTTTTCAAGGGATTTACTCTCTATAATATTATTATTTTTTCTGTACTTACCATTATAAGCATCGTCCTGCTCGTGATTGTGGAATTACAGTATGCACTCTCTTTGTATCTGGTCATCGACCACTCGCAAATGCGACCGACGGAGGCTTTAAAAGTGAGTCACGGTATTATGAAAGGACATCGTGGCCGTCTGTTTTATCTTATCCTGAGTTTTGTGGGATTACATCTTTTATCCGCGCTCACACTCTGGGTCGGCTATCTGTGGGTTGCTCCTTATCAGGCGCAGACCATGGCTAATTTCTATCTGGATGTCATTGGAGAAACTACAATCTGTTCTGAACCTTATGCCAAAACAGATGTTAGTGTATAAATAATTTATTTTAAGGAGGAGTTCTATACAAATGAGTCAGAAAAAAGACATCATTAAGGACGCCAGCGTCTTAGGCATTCCAAAAATGCTGCTGCTCGGTCTGCAGCATATGTTTGCCATGTTCGGTGCAACCATTATTGTTCCAATGCTGGTAAACAGCTACTTTAAAAGTGGGAATCAGGTTCTTTCCATTCAGGTAACCTTATTCTGTGCCGGTTTCGGTACCCTGTTTTTCCATTTATGTTCCAAACTGAAAGTTCTTGCTTTCCTTGGTTCATCCTTTGCATTCCTGGGTGGATTTTTAAGTATCGCAAATCTCAAATCCGGTATTTTTGCAAATATGCCAGATTCAGAGAAATTGCAATATGCATGCGGCGGTATCTTTGTTGCCGGTCTTCTCTATCTGATTCTTGCACTGATCATTAAACTGATCGGGGTAAAGCGCGTGATGCGTTTTCTTCCTCCAGTTGTGACCGGACCAATCATTATCTGTATCGGATTAAGCCTTGCGCCATCTGCTGTAAAAAATGCTTCTACCAACTGGCTGATTGCAATTGTCGCATTAGCTACCATTATTATCTTTAATATCTGGGGCAAGGGAATGTTTAAGATCATTCCAATCCTTATGGGTGTAGTTGTCTCCTATGTATTTGCTCTGGCACTTCATTTTCTGGGATTTACAAATCCAAATGGAAAAGCTATTTTTGACTTTAAAACCGTTGCAGATGCTGCTGCTTTCGGACTCCCACCTTTCCAGTTGCCAAAGTTCAACCTTACTACCATTCTTGTTATGGCACCGATTGCCATCGCAACCATGATGGAGCATATCGGCGATATGTCTGCGATCTCCGCAACCGTTGGTGAGAACTTCCTGGAAGATCCGGGACTTCACCGTACTTTGATTGGTGACGGTCTTGCAACTTCCTTCTCCGCTTTGATTGGTGGACCTGCCAACACCACATATGGTGAGAATACCGGTGTACTCGAACTTTCCCGTGTCCATGATCCAAAGGTTGTTCGTCTCGCTGCCGTATATGCGATTGTCCTTAGTTTTATTCCTAAGTTTGCTCAGATTATCGCGACTATGCCTTATTCCATCATCGGTGGCGTCAGCTTCATTCTCTACGGTATGATTTCTGCTATCGGCGTGCGTAATGTAGTGGAAAATCACGTGGACTTCACGAAATCGCGTAATCTGATTATCGCAGGTGTCATCTTAGTCAGCGGACTTGGTTTCTCCAATGGACTTACTTTTACTATCGCAGGAACTTCCATCACACTGACTTCACTTGCGATTGCAGCAATCGTAGGTATTTTATTAAATGCAATTCTTCCGGGAAATGATTATCATTTCGGAGATGATCCGGATTCCGATTCTTCCAGAGGCGTAGATTTTCGTCCAAGAGAACTTGAAAAAGAATTACAAAAAGAATATGAATCATAAACATATTTACAGCAAAAGAAGAGGCAGCCTGCCTCTTCTTTTGTATTGTCTAATTTCATTTTAAATCATTCCATCACGCAATATATCATGATCCCGCAACAATTTTTCAATCACGGTTCCTTTGATTTTATTCAAAAGAGGTTTCTTAATCACATTGAGCGGTCCGAGATCCATCTGCAGCGGAGACCTGCCATCCATCAGCTTCACGCTGCTGTCTAACAGTTCACGCACATCGTAGACACTTCCCCATACTTCCGGCACGCCGCGGTCCACACCAAGCAATCCGTAGACCGCTTCCATTGCAGTACGCACGGAATACTCGGTTGTAAATACGGTATCTCTCGGCGTCTCGGTAAACTGTCCGAGGAATGCAAAGTTGACACAGCCATCCGGAATAACATCCGGGCGGTCTCCCTTTGTTCTTGGCATGAAAAATGCGGTGATATACGGCATCATGGTCGGTACGCAGACGGCACTGTGCTCTGCAAGATCCTCAATC
>OMDK01000926.1_pt1 | contig 12927 bp, 14 predicted proteins | sample 1645201 | NCBI WGS metagenome assembly OMDK01 (sample SAMEA103958151, study PRJEB25191) | human gut metagenome
GAAACTTCTAAAATCAGAGTGTTCTGCCCGGTGGGCTCTTTTAATCAGAGGGCCAGGGATTCGAGTTCCCTCGAGCGCACCAAAAAACCGCGAAGATTCGTTAGAGTCTTCGCGGCTTTTTCTTTTCCCGAATCATTGCACACCACCGGAGCTGACATTGAAAATGCAATCGTACACTGCTATAATAAAATTGTGATATTATCACCAAAAATCCAAGATACAAAGCGTTTGCGATTGGCAAACATTCAGGAGGAACGCATGGTAACAGGAGCCATTAAAAATAAGGTAGACAAAATCTGGACGGACATCTGGGCAGGCGGCATCACCAATCCACTGACTGTCATTGAACAGCTGACCTATCTCATGTTCATCCGGTAACTGGACGAGAAAGAGCTTGCCACCGAAGATTTTGAGAACATGGCGGGCGAGAAGATGGAGCACATCTTCCCGGCCAGCGCGGCAGGACAGTCTATGCGGTGGAGCCGCTTCAAGGACAAGGACTCCCGCGAAATTTTCCTGACCATGCAGCAGCGGGTGTTCCCTGCCATCAAAAAGATGAAGTATGGCCGTCTGCCGGACTTTGATGCGAACGGCGAACTGGTGGAGATCGCAGACGACCCCACCCGCCCGGACGAGGGCAACACCGCCTTTGCACGGTACATGGACGATGCCATGTTCCTGATTCCCACGCCGCAGGTGCTGCAAAAGATCATCACCGGGCTGGAGGATCTTTACACCCACGACATTGCCGACCTTGATATGCAGGGCGATGACCAGCTTGCCGGCCTCCTGCGTGACGGTGACACCCTTCGGCGGCAGGCTGCCGGTGCGCAGGGCGCTGCGCACAACGCTTTCAGCCGGGGCCTGACCCATGGCGGCAATGCCGTAGCACTGCTTGGCGGCCTGCTCCACCAGGCCGGAGAAGTAGTCATTCGTCAGCGAAATATGTCCATAGGGATTGACCTTGGTGATCATCTGCGATCCTCCTTTTCAGGGTTAGCTGCGGCTAAGCCCGCAACTGCACTATATGAATCTTTAGCTATTATACACCATTTTTCCCCGCTTGAACAGGGCATTTCGGAGAAATTTATTTTGGCGCGTGGATTTAACATTCCATTCACAAAGTTTACAGCGCAAGAGTATATACTGTTTACAGAAGTATGACAATCTTACCAAAGGAGCTCGGTTTAAACCATGAACCTTTTATTCTTTTTGACACCCAAGCAGGACGTTCTGTACATTTACGAGGATTTCACCCTGCGCCAGACGCTGGAAAAATGGTCCAACCAGCGCTACGCCACCATCCCTGTTCTGAAGCGCAACGGCGAGTATGTCGGCAGCATCACCGAGGGCGACATCCTCTGGGGCATGAAAAATCTGCACGGGCTGGACCTTGAAGCCAGCGAGGACGTGCCGATTTCCAGCTTCCCCCGCCGCCGCGATTACAAGGCCGTGACCGTGACCACCGACATGCCGACGCTTTTAAAGGCAGCCATCGAACAGAACTTTGTGCCGGTGGTGGATGACCGCAATGTGTTCATCGGCATGGTGCGCCGTACCGTGCTGCTGCGGGAGCTGTACGACAAATATACGACCCTGCCGACGGATAAGCGCTTCAAGGGCAGTCACCCGCCGATGTAATGGCTTGCAATCCGCCGCGCGTTGCGGTATAATCAGGACAACGGACAGAGAGGTCGCACAGGACTTCTCTGTTTTATTTTTTACAGTGAGGTGTGAACGCTTGCACCGGGGCTGGCGGCTATGGCCGTCTCGGAGGATGGACTGACGGAGGCCGTATGCCTGCCGGATAAAAAGTTCGTCTGGGCTGTGCAGTGGCACCCCGAATTTTCGTTCCGCGTGAATGGGGACAGCCGAAAGATTTTTAAGGCGTTTATAGAAAGCTGCTGAAACAAAAAACCGCTGCAGCACAGGCTTCTGTGCTGCAGCGGTTTTTTTGTGCGAGGCATCTGCCGTATGCGCGGGTCGATGACGAGCATCGGCCCCGGCAGGGCCTTACGCGGTTTTCTTTGCCGCGGCCCTCTTCTTTTTCTTCTTGCGGGCGATGAACAAAATCACCAGCAGCAGTGCGGCTGCGGCGCCGCAAGCCGCCGCGAGCAGGGGCACCTTGCTGGCGGGCATCTGCACAGCGGCGAAGGCCGTCGTACCGGCGGGGGCGGTGCAGGTCAGATAGCTGCCGTCCACGCTTGTGTCGGCCTGCTGCCAGCCTGCGTCGGTCCTGACCCACAGCACGGTGTTGTCCGTCGTCTCCGGCGGCATATAGCGCAGCGTGTGGCCGGTGTCGGCGGGCAGCTCCAGGCCCCACGCCTCCACCAGCGTGCCGGGGGTCTCGGGCGCGTCGTCCACCTCATGGAGCATCAGCTCGTCGGTGGTGTCGAAGCTGCCCTCCACCAGCACAAGGGAGCGTTCACCGCGCTTTTCCTGGCTCTGGCGGACTGTGTTTATGTCGCTGTACTCGGCGTGGATCGTCGCGTCAAACGTCATGCCGGTCAGATCCACATCCTCCCAGCTGCCGTACTGGCCCTGGTGGTTGGGAACCGGCGGCAGCTGATCCGTCGGGAAGTCGCTGCCGTACGGGATGTGGTATTCCTGAACCAGCGAATCCTCGTCGGTCACAAAGCGGACACAGATGCTGCCGAAATCGCCGGGCAGATTTTCCTGCGCGACGAAATCCTCGTAGGCCAGCGGTTCGGCAATGCCCTGGTAGCTGACGCTGTCGATGCCCGCGACACCCCCGTCCACGAAGGTGTTGCCGGTCACGCTGCCGTCCAGCGGGTCGTCCACGATACCGGCAATCGCACCGATCTGTTCGGCAGCGCTGTCGATCATGACCATGGCGCGGCAGTTTTCGATGGTGGCACCGCTGCCGACAATGCCGCCGACCTGCTTTGCACCGGACAGGCGGCCCTTGGCGCAGCTCCCGCGGATCGTGGACTTGCTGATGCCGGCCACGCCGCCGACGCCGGTGGCGTCCTCGGCATCGAGGGTGCCAAAGCCCCTGCAGTCGATGACAGAGCCCATCTCGGCGTCGCCGACGATGCCGCCCGCGTTCTGCTTTTTGGCGCTGATCGTGCCGTAGTTTGTGCAGTCACGGGTGACGACGCGGGTCTTGAAGGTAAAGTTCAGCGACTCGCTGCCCGCGGTGGTGTAGTCGTCCTCGGGGTCCAGATCGTTCTCGCGGGCCATTGCACCGGTAATGCCGCCGGCGTTGAGGTCTGCATTGACCGTGCCGCTGTTGATGCAGTTCGTGACCTTGGCCTCGACGTCGTCATCGGTGTCGTCATCGGAAACATCGTCCACGATGTCGTCTGCATCCCGGTTGACATTCTCGCTGGCACCGGACAGCGTCTGGCCGATCTTGTTGATCTGCTTCGAAATCGCCTTCACGTCGTTGATCAGCGCCTGGCTGTTGCTGCTGGCGTTGTTGTTCAGGCTGCTGACGATGTCGCCCATGCTGGTCAGGCTGCTGCTCAGATCATTGCGGCTGGCCGTGATGGCGTCGCGGTTCGTCAGCTCGACCTTTGGAATTTCGACGTCCACGGAGTCCGGCAAGGCATCCGAAATGTCATGGAGCACATCCTTTGTGTCGGGCAGGTCGTCAAGACCCTCGGTGATGAGCGTATAGCCCGGGTCGATCGGATAGCGCTCGTCCGGCTTTGTGGCAGCGCCGTCGTCCTCGCTGACAACGGTGCTGTCAGCGGAATCGTCAACGGCTTCGGGACCGGGCTGCCCGTGGGGGGTGCGGTCCGCCTCGCCGCCCTCTGCAGCGGGCTCCTGTGCGGGGGCAGTGTCCTGCGCTGCCGTACTGCTTTCGTCAGGCGTGGAGAGGTCAGCACTCTGCGCGGGCTCCTCCGAGGGGGACAGCGTGTAATTCGGATCGACAGGGTCGGTGTCAGACGGAGGCGTCGCTTCGCTGTAGTCGATGACTGTGTCCGAGTCCGCGGCATTGTCTCCGTCGCCCACGTCGGGCAGGTTGGTATTCTTGAGGTCCTGCTTGAACTGACTCAAGTCGGTCTTGACGGTCTGGGAACCGATGGAGACGCCGTTTTCGGCCTGCTTCAGCAGATTCTCAATGGCATTGCGGGAGCTGGTCACGTTGTTCTTCAGCGCTTCGAGCTGGTTGGAAAGGTCGCTGCTGGCGGCGCTGGCGTCATCGCAGGCGCGGTTGACCAGCGTCTGCAGCGTGCTCATCTCGTCGGAAAGCTCCTGCAGCGTGTCCTTTGTGTATTCCAGCGTGCTGCTCGGCTCCATCTGGCCGACGATGCCGCCGCCCTCCTTGCGGGCGTAGACAGTGCCGTAGTTGACGCAGCCCTCAATGTAGCCGGTCTGGCTGCCCGCGATGCCGCCGACGTTGTAGCCCATGTGCTGGTAGCCCACGGTGCCGCGGTTCATGCAGGCGCGGATGACACCGCCGGACTGGCCCGCAATGCCGCCGATGTCGGTGATGTCGGCGACGTTCTCGGTGCCGATCAGGTCGTTCAGCGTCAGCGAGGAAAGGTCGATGTCGTTCTGCTCCACCGTCGTGTTGACGCTGGAGGTGTTCGTGCAGTTGGCAATGATGCCGTGATTTTCACCGGCGATGCCGCCAATGAAGTGCGCACCGTAGACACTGCCCGTGGTCGTGCAGCTTTCGATGACGCCGGCGGCCAGATTTGTGCCCGCAATGCCGCCGACAACGGACGCGCCGGAGGACACGCCCTCAAAGCGGCAGTTGTGCAGCGTACCGGCATTGCTGCCCGCAATGCCGCCCACGGTGGAGCGGCTGCCGGTGGGCATCGAGCGGCCCCGGATGACGAGGTCGCGGACGTTGGCCCCCTGCTGCACATAGCGGAAGAAGCCGATGACCGAGCCGTCATCTACAAGGCTCAGGCCGGAGATCGTGTGGCCCTGCCCCTCAAATACGCCGCTGAAGGACGGGATGCCCGCAAAGCCGCTGCCGGTCAGCTCCAGATCGGCGTCCAGATAGACGGTGCGGTTTTTGCTCCAGCTGTCCAGGCGGCAGGAATCGGCCAGCTGCATAAGGTCATCGACGGTGCCGATGTGGAAGGTCTCCTTTTCGGCGGTGTCGGCGGTCTCGCTCTCCCCTTCCGCAAAAACGGGCAGGGTCAGCGCCAGCACAAGGCAGAGCGCCAGCAGCGCAGCCCAGAGGCGGCGCGTCAGGTCAGAAATGCGGTTCATTCAGCGTCGCCTCCCTTCGTGTCAGTGTCGGGCGTATCGGGTGTGCCTGGTTCGGGGGCACCGTCCTCGGATTCGTGGATGTTCTTCTCCGACAGGTACATGTCGGGCTTGTCAACAGTAAATTCGGTGCCGGTGGCAATGTTCGCACTGAACTGGCCGTGCAGCACGCCCTTGATTTCAGCATCTACGACGCCGTTGATGTAGCCGCGCACGCGGCCATTGACGTGCATTGTGCCGCTGGCCGTGCGGGCCATACCGGCAACGCCCTTCATCTCAAAGCTCGTGCGCTCGATGATGGTGTCGCCCAGGATCAGGATCTGCGGCAGGACGAACAGAACCAGCATGATGGAAACGATCGTGCCGCGGCCCAAGCAGGTACCAATGGCGGCGATAACGGGGTTCGTGGTCAGCACGCTGATCAGAATACCCGCGGATGCCAGAATGGAGCCGGAGGTGAAGATGGTCGGGAACGACTCGTTCAGGGCTGTGACGATGGCCTCCCGCGGGCGCATGACCTTCTTCAGGTCGGTGTAGTGGCTGGAGATAACGATGGCGTAGTCGATGTTTGCACCCATCTGAATGGAGTTGACGATCAGGTAGCCGAGGAAGTACAGCGGGGTGTGCTGCAGGTACGGCACCGAGAAGTTGATCCAGATACTGCCCTGAATGACGATGATCAGCAGCACGGGCAGACCCGCGGACTTGAATGTGAACAGCAGGACCAGGATAACGAACAGTGCGGACAGCACACTGATCAGCAGGTTATCCTCGCCGAAGGAGCTGGACAGGTCCATGGCGCTCGTCGTATTGCCGACAACGTAGAACGAATCGGTGGCGTAGTATTTGCCGATGATGTCGTGCATCTTGTTGACGAAGGCGAACGTCTCGTCGGTCTCCTCGGGCAGGTTCAGATAGACGACCATACGGCTGTAATCGTCGCTCTGCAGCTGCTTCTGGGCTTCATCGAGCTGGTCGAACAGGTCGTCCAGCGTGTCCTGCACATCGCCCGAGAGCGTGATGTTGCCGTCGTGCATCTCCTGTTCCAGGAACCTGAACATGTCGTAGATCGGCACTTTATAATCGTCCAGACCGTTGATGATCTCGCCGTACTCGTCATGGTCGACGGCGTAGGCACCGTACAGTGCCTTGGCAACCTCGTAGTCGAGGTCGGCCATCTCGGCCAGCTGGCGCGGGGTCACAGCGTCGGTCAGCATATAGCCGTCCATCGCTTCAATGTTGGCCAGACCCATCGTGGATTTGACCTCGGCGCAGGCGTCCAGCTCGTCGAGGATCCTGCCCTCGGACTCATAGTCGCCCGACGGCACAATGACGGCCACCATGTTGCTGGAACCGAAGGTGTTTTTGATTTTCTGGTAGGCGATCTGGCGCTCGCTCTGCTTGGCGGTGACCAGGTCGGTGTAGGTGTAGCAGTAGGGGCACAGGTTGGCAAAGACCGCCGCCGCCACGATGATGACGCCGAAGATCGGCGGGATGATAAAGCGGGTCTTGATGTCGAACTTGCCGACGGCGGTGATCTTGGGAATCAGGTTTTTGTGGCGGGTTTTGTCGATCAGCTTGCTGAACAGCACCAGCAGGCCGGGCATCAGCGTAAAGACACAGAGCATACTGAACAGGATAGCCTTGATCAGGACCGTAGCCAGGTCGCGGCCAATGCCGAAGTGCATGAACGCCAGCGCGGCCAGGCCGCTGATCGTCGTGAGAGAGGAGGAAGAAATCTCCGGGATAGCCTTGGAAAGCGCGGCAATGCAGGCCTCGCGGGTGGGCAGCGTCTCATGCTCATCGCTGAAACGGTGGCACAGAATGATGGCGTAGTCGATGGCCAGCGCCAGCTGCAGTATGACGGTGACTGAGTTGGAGATGAAGCTGATCGTGCCGCACAGGAAGTTTGTGCCCATGTTCAGCAGCGCCGCCGCGCCGAAGGTCATGAGGAGGACCGGGACCTCGGCATAGGAGCGGGAGGTCAGCGTCAGCACGACGACGATGATGATGGCCGCAATGATGACGATGACGACCATTTCCGATTGCAGGTCCGCGGAGGAATCGTAGCCGACCTCGGAATAGATCGAGGTGTCGTAGCTGCCCTTAAGCTCGTCGCGGATCTCCTGCAGGGCGTTCTCGGCGCGCTCGTCCCCTACTTCTGCGTCAAAGCTGACGGAGAACAGCGCCGACGCATTCGTGTAATGCTCGTCGGTGTCGTCAAATTCAACGGTGGTGACACCCTCGATGTCCTCAAGCCGGGACTGGATGTCCAGCGCAGTATCGTAGGTGATGTTGGACACCATGACGTTGGCCGTGCCGTAGGTGACGAAGTTGTCATTCATCACGGTCAGGCCCTGGCGGGTCTCGGTGGTGTCGGGCAGGTAGGTCGTGATGTCGTCCTCGACCTTGACCCAGCCCGTGGCGATGGCACTGAAAATCAGCGCAAATATGTATAACAGGAAGAACAGGTTGCGTTTATCAACGATAAACGAAGCCAGCTTTTCCATCCCGCCGCCTTTTGGCTTTTCGTTCTCCAAGAGTATACAGCCTCGCTTTCCCATTTTATATATAAAAAGGATACATCATTATTATACGAAATGCAAGGCCCATGCAACACGGTCAAATTCAGAGGAATGTACAAAGAAACGAAGAAGTTTTTGTTAAGGTATACAAAACAAAAACACCGTGCGGTGTTAAACCACACGGTGTTGAAAGCTATTTGGTAAGCTAAATTACTTCAGCTCGACCTTAGCGCCGACCTCGGCCAGCTTCTTCTGGATGTCCTCGGCGTCAGCCTTGGAAGCCTGCTCCTTCAGCTTGGCGTTCGGGGTCTCAACCAGCTTCTTGGCCTCCATCAGGGAAGCGCCGGTCAGCTCCTTAACGGTCTTGATGACCTGCATCTTGTTAGCGCCAACGTCAGCCAGGATGACGTCAAACTCGGTCTTCTCCTCCTCAGCGGGAGCAGCAGCGCCGGCGGCAGCGGGAGCGGCAGCAGCAACAGCAGAAACGCCGAACTCCTCGCAGATGGTGTCAACGAGCTCTTTCAGCTCCAGAACAGTCATAGTCTTGACAGACTCGACAATGGCAGTGATCTTCTCAGAAGCCATGGTAGTTACCTCCATAAATTTTATAGTTTTAAGCGGCGCGGTTTGTATTCAAGGAGCGCTACGCCGGTGCGCTCAACCTGCTAAACCTAAACTTAGGCAGCAGTCTCGTCCTGCTTGTCGACGATACCCTGCAGGGCAACAGCCAGACCGCCAACGATACCGTTGAGGGAGCCAGCCAGCATGGAGAGCAGGCCTTCGCGGTTGGGCATGGTAGACAGGCTCTTGATACCTGCAGCGTCCATGACCTGACCATCGCAGAAGCCGCCCTTGACGACGAAGCGCTTGGACTTGTCGGCGTCAGCAAACTTGCACAGGATGCGAGCAGCAGCAGCCGGATCCTCCGGAGACAGAGCGATAGCCGTGTCACCCTTGAAGTACTCGGTCAGACCCTCGTACTGGGTGCCCTTGACGGCCAGGCGCAGCATGGTGTTCTTGACGACCATGTAGTGCACGCCAGCCTCACGCAGCTCCTTACGCAGCTTGGTGTCATCAGCAACGCTGATGCCGTTGTAAGCAACGACAACACCTGCCAGAGAGCCTGCGATCTTCTCGTTCAGATCAGCAACAAGAGCCTTCTTAGCTTCCAGAATCTTTGCACTGGGCATTTGAAATTCACCTCATTCCACTTACAGATTGGTTTCGGTAAGCGGCTTTTTATGTGATATACAGAAAAAAGCCCCTTCCCGTCGCCGGGAAAGGGCTTGAAAGCATTGCAATCAAACGCACGTTTCTCGGCAGGTGGGTAAAACCCGTTATGCCTTGCGGCACCTGCTGTCTCAAAAACAGCTTAATTAGTATAGCACGCGAACGTGCGTTTGTCAAGCGTTTTTCAGCTCAAAGCTGAAAAACTTATACGCCGTACTTGTTGGTAGCAACGCGGACGCCGGGGCCCATGGTGGTGGCGATGGTAGCGCTCTTGAAGTACTGGCCCTTGGCAGCGGCGGGCTTAGCCTTGGCGATGGCATCCAGGACGGTGTCCAGGTTGGTCATCAGCTTCTCGGCGCCGAAAGAGGCCTTGCCGATGGGCACATGGATGATGTTCTGCTTGTCCAGACGGTACTCGATCTTACCGGCCTTAGCGTCGGTAACAGCCTTGCCGACGTCGGGGGTAACGGTGCCGGCCTTCGGGTTGGGCATCAGACCACGGGGGCCCAGGACCTTACCGAGACGGCCAACGCGACCCATCATGTCGGGGGTGGTGACCAGAACGTCGAAGTCCAGGTAGCCGCCGGCGATCTTGGCGATCAGATCGTCATCACCGACCTCCTGCGCACCGGCAGCCTCAGCGGCCTTGGCGGCGTCGCCCTTGGCGATGGCGATAACGCGGACGTTCTTACCGGTGCCGTTGGGCAGGACAACAGCGCCGCGGACCTGCTGGTCGGCGTGACGGCTGTCAACGCCCAGGCGGACGTGCAGCTCAACGGTCTCGTCGAACTTAGCGGTAGCGGTCTTGCAGCACAGCTCCAGGGCCTCGTTGGGATCGTAAGTCTTGTTATTCTCGATCAGCTTAGCAGCGTCGATATACTTCTTGCCGTGTTTCATTGCGTATTACCCTCCTATTCAGCCCTCAACGGTAACGCCCATGCTGCGGGCGGTGCCCTTGATCATGCTGACAGCGGCCTCCAGGGAAGCAGCGTTCAGGTCGGGCATCTTGGTCTTGGCGATCTCCTCGGCCTGAGCCAGCGTGATGGAGCCAACCTTGTTCTTGTTGGGCACGCCGGAAGCAGTGTCGATGCCGGCAGCCTTCTTGATCAGAACGGCAGCCGGAGGAGTCTTGGTAATGAAGGAGAAGGAGCGGTCAGCGTAGACCGTGATGACGACGGGGATGATCATGCCCATCTGGTTCTTGGTACGCTCGTTGAACTCCTTGGTGAACGCCATGATGTTGACGCCCTTCTGACCCAGAGCAGGACCAACAGGGGGAGCCGGAGTTGCCTTGCCGGCGGGAATTTGCAGCTTGATGTAGCCAGTGATTTTCTGTGCCATAATACTTGCACCTCCAAATTTTGTGGTGAGTTGCGGCCTGCGGTGCAGACCTCCCACGGGCGCACGACCTCCGCGCGCCCTATAAAAACCGTACCCCGGGCACAGGCCCGTTCGCGGTCTTTACCGGAAACTAGGGTGTCCTGAGAAAAACTCAGAACAGCTTGACCTGATGCAGCTCCAGCTCTGCCGGAAGCTCGCGGCCAAACATGGTGATCCTTACGCGCACCTTGCGCGCAGGAATGTCGATCTCGTCGACGGTGCCGACAGAGCCTTCCATCGGACCGGCGGTGATCTCAACCGTATCACCGACCTTGTACTCGACCTCAAGGTCAACGGTGGTTTCGACGCCCATCTTGGCAACCTCCGCCTCGGTCAGGGGCTCGGGCTTGGACTCCGGGCCGACAAAGCCGGTGCAGCCGCGCGTGTTGCGCACGATGTACCAGGTGTTGTCGTTCATGACCATTTTGATAAAGACGTAACCGGGGTAGAGCTTCGACTGAACCTCTTTCTCGCCGGTCTTGTTGCCGCGCTTGTCAAAAACTTCTTCAATGCGGGTCTCGGTGGGAACCTTGACGTCGCAGATCAGATCCTGCAGGTGGCGGTTCTCCACCATCGTCATCAGATCGGTTGCGACCTTGTTCTCATAGCCGGAATAGGTATGTGCCACATACCAATTTGCTTGCTCAGCCATTGTCTTTGCCTCCGCTCAACGCGCTCAGGCGCCGATCAACAGGTGGATGGCGCCGCCAAAGATGAGGTCCAGCAGGATCAGCACGACAGCTGCGACCAGCACGACCACGATAACGGTGATCGTATTGGTTTTGACGTCGTTCTTGCTGGGCCACACGACCTTTTTCAGCTCGCTCTTCGTATCTTTGAAATACTTGCCGATCCCTTTGAAAAAGTTCTTGACCTTGTCGAAGAAGGAGACCTTCTTCTTGCCGTCGTTCTTTTTGGGCTTGTCGCTTTGAGTCTGGGCTGCAGCGGTGGCTGCTTTATTGTCTGCCATCTCTAAGCTCCTATCCTCACTTGGTTTCGCGGTGAAGGGTATGCTTCTTGCAGAAACGGCAATACTTCTTCATCTCAAGACGGTCCGGAGAGTTCTTCTTGTTCTTCTCCTTGTTGTAGTTGCGCTGCTTGCACTCCGTGCAGGCCAGGGTGATCTTGACAGTCATTGTTCGGCACCTCCATTATCGGTTAATAAGCCTCCCTCGCGCTTGCAGGCGCCCTTGAAAAAGGGCATAAAAAATAAACCCGCAAAAGAGGTGCTATCATAATAACACGACTGCGGGTCTACGTCAAGCGGTTTTGCAAAAATTCTTGTAAAATTTTGACGGCCTTGCGCCGAACGCAGAAGCGGAAGCTCCGCGGGCGGGCATAGCCGCGTTCCCCGTCACAGCAGGAGGGCGCAAACGGCTGCCATCCCCTCCTCCGTCAGCTGCACGCCGCCCCGGGCAGCGGCCACGGCGGCGGTGGTGTAGTCAATCGTCAGGGCGGTGCGGGCACTTAAATAGGCTAGTGTCTCGCCCAGGGCGTTCAGGTCTGCGGCCAGCAGGTCGGTCAGCAGCCGGGCACTGCGGCTGCGCAGACCGTCGGGCAGACCGGCCAGCAGCGCCGGGTCCTGCCGCAGGAACGCCGCCCAGACGGCGGCGCGGGCCATGCAGCCCTCCCCTGCCCCGGGCAGCGCCGCCTGCAATTGGGCGATCAGCTCCGACGCCTGCGCGGCGGTACACACGGCGATGGGATCCTCGCCGTAGCCCAGGCGCGTGCGTGCGGCGGCATCCAGCAGCGATGCCGTGTCGATGCGTGCCGAGGCTGTGCGGCCCGCGCAGTCCGCCCAGGTGGCGGGCGTGGCCGCGATATAGTGCAGCGCCGGGGCGGAGGTCTCCCCCGTAGCCACCGTGCCGACGAGCAGCTGTGCGGCACGCCCTGCCCCGGCAGACAGCGCACACTCCGCCAGCGTTGTTGTGCCCGAGGGTGCGCTGACGCGCAGCGAACCCGGCAGTGCGCAGAGTGTGACCGTCTGCTGCGGGCCGTCCGCACGGGCCAGCACAAAGGCGGGCTCCTCCTGCTGGACGACGAGCAGCAGCGTATACACGCCCTGCGCACCCGGCTCGATGTGCAGCGTACTGTCCGCCGCCGACGCCTGGCGCAGGAGCTGCTGCTTCTGGTATTGGTCGGTGAAGAACGCGACGGTCAGCACCATCGGCAGCAGCAGAAGCAGCGTCAGCCCGAGGCTGTACCAGAAAATTCCGCGGTTGGAACGCATAACCCACACTCCCCCAGCAAAGACTATGCCTACAGTGTAGGCCGCAAGGGCCGCGCTTATACACTATTATAAAGGAGTGTCTGGTATGTTTGATGAATTTGGACCCCGCGGTGCCGAGGATGAGCGCGAAGGCTTCTGGACCGATTTGAGCGAAGTGCCCGACGAGCAGTACCGCGACGAGGATGAGCCGAAGCAGACGCAGGAGGTCATTGTCCCACCTGCGCAGGAGCCGTATGGCCCGGGAATCGTGCCGCCGGAGGAGAGCTAAAGTAAAAAGGCTTCCCCCGCGGGGGAAGCTGTCGCCGCAGGCGACTGATGAGGGGCGAGCTTGCGGAGGCAGCCCGTACACGGGGAGACGTCGCAAGCTCG
>OMDK01000929.1_pt1 | contig 12896 bp, 16 predicted proteins | sample 1645201 | NCBI WGS metagenome assembly OMDK01 (sample SAMEA103958151, study PRJEB25191) | human gut metagenome
GATTGCTATGTTTCACTCAGAATGACCACACTGGTCAGACTGGATTCAAAATATGTCCCTTTTTAAAGTGGGCTCATATATGAATAACTTTGTGCAAAAATAGCAACTTTTCTTCAAGTATCCTAATATTTAAGCAAGAAAAACGAATAATTATACTATTTTCAGAATAGGCCAACGAATGGTGTCAGCCTTGCTCCATTTCGTATAACTATTCTTGCATTTCAGCAAGGAAAAATAGATTCTCCCAAAATCCTTGACTATATGTTATAAACAAGTTTATTTCGGCATATATACATATATGGTTTTCTTAAACTTGTAAACTTCCTGGTTTAAACGGTTGTAAGAGGGTAGAGGTTTACTATTTGAGTTTGAAAGAACATGTATATATACATGGGTAAACTTAAACCTTAAACTTGTATGTTGTATGCGCCGTAAACTTTGCCTTGGCTGCTCTTTAGCTGGTGCATGGCTTTACCATCTTCTCCTTGCTGAAATTACGTTTTCCTTTTGGATATACAACAGCTTCATGTCACAAAAAAACATCGTTTATGTGACAGAAATCATTAACTTTCCTCTTGTCTCAGGCATCATGCTTCTCTGCTCAGCTTCCCTCTACATGCCGATGCTTACCCTTGGCAGTCATAGGCTTGATTGTTCTGTCCTTGGCTTAACCTTATTCATGTTCATGATGAAGTTTGAGTTTTCCTGCCAATCTCTTGAACTTATAAGCCATCTTGCGCAACCAGTTTGCTTGAACAACATCGAGGAGGATGCAGCTTTCCTTTACCCAACCAACTGCAGATATTTTCTACTCATCCTTTTCATTCATATTTTTGGACGAAGCATCCACACTTACTTTTTCCGCTGCAAAGTTAGTGCAAGCCACATTTCTGCAAGTACCAGGTGCCTTATTCTCTGAATTTTTTCAAAAACTTTTCCGTCTGCTGCTCATCCATAAAACTTTTCCTGCCCAAGGGTGAAATAATTCGATAATTCCTTGCTTCCTATGTTTCCCTTGCCAACTCTGATAGCACCGTAAAAAATAAATGTTTCACTTCTAAAAATATTGAATTATGAAAAAGATGGAAAATTCTTTCGCAGTAACTGGTTTCGTAGGTAAGGATGCAAGCATCCATCAGTTTACAACCGCAAGCGTAGCTCGCTTCTCACTGGCCATCAGCCGCAATGAGAAGAATGGCGATGAAAACTCTCGCACTTCTGCCTTCATGAATGTAGAGGCTTGGCGCAAGAACGAGAACACCTCTTCATTCGACCGCCTGGTCAAGGGAGCACTCCTCACAGTAGAGGGCTATTTCAAGCCAGAGGAATGGCAGGATGCCGAGGGAGTCAAGCACAACCGAGTGATTCTCGTTGCCACCAAATTCTACGAAGCTGTAGAGAAGGAGAACACTCCTGATTCTCAGCAGGGCAAGACCCAGAAGGATAAGTAAATCCTTCTCTCCTCATAAAAGAGCGGCCTTCGGGTCGCTTTTTTGTGCTTATACTTCTATGTCATTTTAATCATTCTGCTTCATTTTAATACCCTATTAAAACGATGCAAAATTATAAAAAATGAACTGATAAAACCAAAGGTTTTTTGCTTTATAGTACCTTTCGCTCAGAAGAAAGGTTAAACAATATGCAAAAACTAGATTTTCTTTGAGATAAACATGGTTTTTCCCAAATAAAATAGTATTTTTGTACTTACATAAATATACGTAAAATATAAGATAGAGCCGTGATGCGGCTTAGCAATATAGTAACAATGAAATATATTTGGTTGATTATCTTTCTGATTTTGCCGATAATCGGTGTTCTTTATACCGCTTGGCGAATGTGGCATTTACTGCCTTTTTCCATTGCCATGAAATGGGTGGCAGTGGGAGTTTTAGTTGTATGGTTCAGCACCATATTCATCGCCTTTTCGGGAGCGTTAGAGAAAATGCCACTTTTTGCGGCAACAGCAGTTTATGAAGTGGGCTTTTCCTTCATCTTCATCCTGTTGTATCTGGTAATGCTGTTCCTCGTGCTCGACGTTGGACGCCTTGTTCATATAGTGCCTAAAGCTTGGCTATTTGACAATGGTTATACTTCCATCGGCATTTTTGCCTTCATGCTGCTGATTTTCGGCTATGGCAGCATACACTATAATAATAAGGTGAGAGAACAGATTGATATCAAGACCGATAAGGCTATCAGCATAGATAAGAAGAGTACTAAGATAGTACTCCTTAGCGATCTTCATCTCGGTTATCACAACCGCCGTTCTGACTTCAGAAAATGGGTGGACATGATCAATGCTGAGCAGCCCGACCTCATATTGATAGCTGGAGACATCATAGACAACAGCGTCCGTCCTTTGATGGAAGAGAATGTAGCTGAAGAGTTTCATCGTCTGAAAGCCCCTGTCTATGCTTGTCTTGGCAACCATGAGTATTACAGCAACCAACCAAAGGCAAGGCGATTTTATCGCGAAGCTGGCATTACGTTGCTGCAGGATAGTGTGGCAAAGATAGGCAATCTTTGCATCATCGGCAGGGATGACCGCACGAATATGCAGCGTAAATCCCTGGCGATGATTATGGAAGAGGTAAGAAAGAAGGGCTACATTTCTGACTTGCGTCATGGGAAATCTTCGGATGAGTTTTTCATTCTTCTCGACCACCAGCCTTATCATTTGGAAGAGGCAGAACAAAACGGCATTGACTTCCAGTTTAGTGGTCACACTCACCACGGACAGGTTTGGCCTGTCTCCTGGGTTACCGATGCATTATACGAGAAAGCCTATGGCTCACTTCAAAAAGGAAACACTCAATACTACATCAGTTCGGGTTTGGGAATCTGGGGTGGAAAATTCCGCATTGGTACTCAGTCAGAATATGTAGTGCTGACAATTGAGTAAAAGTAAAATATAAAATCAGTGTATTTATAAAGAGCGGCCTTCGGGTCGCTTTTTTTTATGCTTATACTTTTCCTTGCTGAAAAGATAGTCTTGTTATAGGAGGATTTCATTCATCGACTTCTGGGAATCGGTAAGAATTCTGTTGCGAAGGTAACGGTTCTGTCTTATCTTTACAAGGTCAGGGCGCTGCTTTGCTGAAAAATCTCCACACCATTCGGGTAGTATTTTGCAGACAAAACCTTGTATGGATAGCCATAACACCTTCTGAATGCAACATAATTTTAACCATCCCCGAAGTAGTTGATCTACGAAAGGGAGATAAAATCAGATGGCATTATGACAACAATGAAATCAATTCTCAGCCGACTTACCCAGGCAGTGAGCGGCACAGACAAGGAACTCTTCAGTGAGCAGGAGTTGAACCAGTTTGCTTCATTCTATCTTGACAAGTGGGATGAAAACACAAGCGAGGACGTGGTGGCAGAGTCTTTCGTGGACTATTGGTGGAACACCGACAGGGCTTGCAGACGATGCTCGGAATGTGGCAAGCTGATGCGTGAGGGTTATTGCGCTGACATGGGAGTAGCCTACTATTGCAGCAAGGACTGTCTGCATAGCGACTTCACGGATGAGGAATGGGCAGAGGAATGTGAATCCAACGACCAGAGTTATTATACAGAATGGTAATCAAATAAATATACAAGACAATTGCTAATCAGGCAACAACAACCTATAAGGTTACAGGAACTAAAAAGGCAGTAAGCAACCTTTGGAACACCCTTCAGCGCATGGAGGTGAACAGCAGGAATATCTGGCTGGATGACCTCGCCAAGCACTATGGAATCGACTATCAGAAGAAGCACATCAGCGTGCGTGGTCACATCTACTGGGCAGAGTATGAGGAGGATGAAGACACCAGTCTGCTTTCTTTCGAGACCGAAACTGCCTGGGATGCTTGCAATGACCTCTTCTTTGAGATAAACCGACTTCTGGATGATGAACTGAGCATTTCCTACAGATGCTGCGAGTGTGGATGTGAGGTCTATTACACCCACGATGAAGGCGATTATTTTCCCGAAGAATGTTGTGTCAGCGCATCCGGCGAACCATTCGAGGATTGTTGTGATGATGTTTACGGCACTATCGGAGAAGCCATCAGGAAATGGACTTCCAAGACCGGCATTGAGCAGGGAGAGCGAACCGATGAGCAGATGATGGACTTCATCAATGAATATGAGTATGAGGACGATGACACTTATTTCTACATCCGCACCTTCACATTTGAATAAATGATACCTCAAATCCTGATGTTTCCCCTGACACTTTGGGTTGTTAGGGGAAGCGTGAAGGAACTCTCGCCAGATACCCGTACCTTTGTACACGTTAATACATGTAGCCACGTACACGTGGAGCCATGTACACATGAATACGTTAATACATATATACAAAAGATTTTATATTATGTCATTGAAAATCATTACATTCGCCAATCATAAAGGTGGCGTTTCGAAGACCACCTCTACAGCCTCCATCGGGGCTTGCATGGCACGTATGGGCAAGAAAGTCCTGCTCATAGACCTTGACGGTCAGGCAAATCTTACCCTGTATTTTATCCCGAATGAAGATGAGGTGCAGGCAAGCATCTTTGACTCTCTGGTTGATGGTGCCCCCCTGCCAGTGAAGCACATCAGGGAGAACCTCGACCTTGTTCCTTCCTCCCTCGAAATGGCAAGCGCTGAGATTGCCCTCACCAATCTCCTGGCAAGAGAACAGCTGCTGAGCCGACTTCTCGAACCTGTGAAGCAGAACTATGACTACATTCTCATAGACTGTCCTCCATCTTTGGGAATCGTCACCACAAACGCTTTCCTTGCAGCTGATGAAATCATCGTTCCGATGACTCCAGAGCTTCTTCCTCTGAAAGGAATGAGAATGCTCGATTCCTTTGTCTCGACCTTGCAGCGAGTGAAGCCGAACCTCAGACTTGGAGGCGTTTTTATAGCCAGATTCAACCATCGCAAGTTGAACAAGGTGGTTGAGCAAGCCGTGAAGTCCCGTTATGAGACTATCACCATGCAGACTCGCATCCGTGAGAACATCGCCTTGGCAGAATCGGCAGGCAGCGGTCAGAGTATCTTCGAATACGACCCTCAGTCGAACGGAGCGAAGGACTATCAGGCATTGACAGAAGAAATTATTTCACGTAATCAGTAAAGACTATGGCAAAGAAGAATATGGACATTCTGCTTGGCAACATTCTCGGAAAGGCTGCCATTCATCCGCAGGACAGATTTGACAAGTCTCCTGGGAATCCTCAGGAGCAACAGCTTTCTGCTCCCAACCCTCAGACAGAGAGCAATTCGCCTAATGATGAACCCTGGCGACATTTCTCCTTTATCTGCTCAAAGGAACTCGTTGACAAGGTTCAGAGCATTGCCCGAAAGGAAGGTTTCACCATCCGTTCCTTCATGGAATACGTCATGAAACAAGGCGTTGAAGCTTATGAGTCGAAATATGGTAAGGTCAAGAAAATCAGGACTAAAACCATCCGGGAAGTCATGTAGAATGTGTGGACGTGTAGCCATGTACACATGAATACATTGATACACGTACACGTTAATATATATATATAGACGTTGATACATGTCCACATGTGAATATGAATACAATGAAATTAAATAACATCAAAAACGAAAAGTCATGAAAATGAAAAAGTATCTTTCGATTGCCATCCTTCTGATGATGATGGCTTCACCAGCAGTATTCACCTCTTGCGGCAATGATGACCCGATGGAGGAGGTCGAGAATCCGGAAACAAAACTGGACGTTTGGACAGAACCATTCCATGTCATGGGTGCGAATGTGGATGAGGTCAAGAGCTATATGGCTCAATCCATGAAGCGTTACCGCCAGGTAGCTGAGACTTCCGGCGACAACATCCAGTTGACCTTTATGACTGGGCAGGGTAGTGAAGGCGTTCTTTACAGTTTCTCCCGTCTTGACGGTTCGCTCTATTCCGTCATTGATACGGAGCGAAGCATTAACCGTGAGCTTGTGATAGATTATCTAAAAAAGCACTACACGCTTGTTTCTGCCGATGAAGCCAGCCTGCAGTATTGCTTCACCAACCAGGACAAATCCATGGTGATTACAACCATGAAGGTTTCTGATTCCCATTTCAATGTGAACTATTCATTGGTTTATTGATTGAGAAAAATAAGATTTCCACCATCAGAACTTCGTGCTCTGGTGGTGGTAGTTTTAGATGTCTGTGCGTGCTTGAAGGAGCATCCTGCTCTTTGTTGTGCTAAATAATAATAAAAATAACGTCTGATGAATATAAAAACAAGTTTTATTTCTTATATTTGCAATCAAATTACAAATATCGAGGTTAAAATGGTTTTAGAGATACGTTTAAGCAATATGTTCTCGTTTCGAGACGAGGTGACTTTGGACTTGCAGGCTGCCAAGATTCAGACAAAGAAGGCAAGGGAGCTTGAAGGTAATCTGTTTTCTGTGGATGGAGAACAGATGTTGAAGAGCTTTGCCTTATTTGGAGCCAACGCTTCGGGTAAAAGCAATGTGATTAAAGCCATCAGAGCTTGTGTGAACATGGTTCGTTCATCACATAATTATAATGTTAACACCAGGTTTGCCATCTCACCTTTCAAGTTTGAGGATTATGCCAACAAGCCAAGCTCTTTCTACATCCGTTTCCTGCTGAATGGAGTAGAGTATGAGTATTCCTTCTCCTTTATGCATGATGAAATCATCACCGAGACTTTGTACTATTATCCGAATGGTCGCAAGTCGCTGGTATTCAGCCGTGATGAAAGTAGAGGAACAGAGAAGAAAGACATCTATGAGTTTAAGACTGTCATCAAGCGTCCTTTCGATGTAGCTGACAATACATCGAAGAAGACACTCTATATTTCTCGTGCCAGTCAGATGGACAGGGAAATAGCCCAAAAGATTTTCCTGTTCTTCTGCAATGACATCGTACTTGATTATCAGGTAGCTAACATTGATTCTCTGGATAATTTGTTCAAGGAACGAAAGGAACAGATGCTGGAGGTGTTGAGAACGGCAGATAGCGACATCATAGACTTCAAGATTCAGAACAATGCAATCACGACGTTTCATCGTACCAACCCTTCCGTTGCGTTTGATTTCGAGACGGAAGAGTCGGAGGGAACCAAGACTTTGTTCCGGATGATGGTGAGGATGATTGGTATTATCCATGAAGGCAAGATGCTTCTTGTTGATGAGATAGATAACAGTCTCCATACTCAGCTTGTGGAATTTGTGATAGGTATGTTCAATCATAGCGACCATGCCCAGCTCATCTACACCACTCATAACACCCATTTGCTGAACACCGATTTCCAGCGAAGGGATCAGGTGTATTTCGTGAACAAGCGAGAGGATGGAAGCAGTGATTTGTATTCTCTTTTTGATTTTAAGGATTTCCGGGACACGCTTGATATGGAGAAGGCTTATCTGCAGGGACGCTTTGATGCTATTCCTTATATTTCGACTCTAACACTTTAGTTTATATGAAAAAGTTTCTTTTTATTTTTTTATCATCTTTACTATTTCAACAGATTATTGCTCAGACCATTGTAAAATTTGGCAATGGAAAGAATCTCAAATATAAAGACCTACAAGGGAAAACTGTTGTAAAAAATAAAGAATATATAATTGCATTTACGGATTCAATTTCCTCTATTGGTTTTGTCGGCACAAAAAAGGGTAAAATCATTTGTGTTGACAATGCAGGGAAAGAATTATTTGAAGTTTATAAGGTTGATAATGGTCCAGATTATGTCTGTGATGGTATGTTCAGAATTGTGGGAAAAGATAGCAAAATAGGTTTTGCTGATACATGTGGAGTTATAATTATTCCACCTGTTTTTTCGTATGCTACTCCTTTCAGCAATGGAGAAGCCAAAGTTACTTTTGAAGGTAAATACATACAACAAGGGGAATACCAATCTTGGAAAAGTCATCATTGGTTCTTTATAAAGAAGCCATAATAGACATATGAAACATTTTACTTATCTTCGATTATAAATTATAAATATATGGCACAGATGAATCTTACTCCATTGGATGATGTGTTAGACAAGCACTTTGGAAAAGTTGGTACTCCGAAACGTGACGCATTTGAAAGTGATGTCGATGAAGCACTTCATGCTTACCGTTTGGGAGAAGCCGTTAAGAAAGCTCGTAGGTATAAAGAAGAATTTAAATTGCGGTAAAACATCATAATAAAGTCCTCTCTATTACTAAAAACAGAGAGGACTTTGTTATTTATTTTAACTTAACCTCCACGTTTTTATTTAGCACGAAGGATATGTTCCCTTCATAACATGGTTTGGCTGAATCATATTTGCCCGAGAAATCAGAACGATATACTATCACATGATAAGTTTCGGAAGCTAAGTTTGACAGATTGAAACTTACATTATAGTTGCACATACAGTCTGCCTCAATCGTGGAATCTCCCAAAGGAATCAACACAATACGGATTTCTCCGTCTTGTGAATATACTTGCGGTTGAAACCCATTTACTGCACAATTGGCTTGGAGACCTGCCACTTCGAAATGAGCAACACCTTTTGCATTAACAGAAACCGACATTTGTGTAGGCTTTTCTTTTTCTGCTTTATAATATTCAGGACGGCTTTCTGTTGCTGAGAAGGAAGAAATACAGCCAGAGTTTACCACATCACTCATTCTTACCTGCTCCATGACATTCTGTTCCGTAGAACAAGCTCCCATAGCCATAGCAGCCATCACTAAAAATACAATTTGTTTAACCATAACTATATCTATTTTTAATTTTGAATTGAACGAATTGACTCAATCAACTTATAAGTATCGATTATTGCTTCTAACGATTGTTCAGAGGAACTCTTCCGTTTCTCTACTGCATCGACAAAACTTTTGATAGTATCAAAGTAGCCTTGCGTAACTATCTGATTGTTATGGATAGTTGGCACGAAATTATTTCTGTCGAACAAATGAACATCGATCCTCTTCCGTTGAAAAACTTTCTCGATAGGTACGCCCATCAACGTAGATTGCTTACCTTTATATATTAAACTCTCCATCTGCTCCATTTCAAAGATGCCAGATGAAGTGTTTACCGTCATGCACTCTTTTGCATCATTCCAGGAATAACCAGTTGACAGTTCTAAAACACCTATAGCTTTTTCGTGTTCGAGTACCAGCATGAGTGTATGATGCTCTATCCAGCCAGCAAACTTAACTTCTGCCTTTCCGAATAGAAACATCACATAATCCAATGGATGAACGAAAAGATCCAACAAAGCATCACCTTCAGGATATGACCCTGTGAGATATTTGAGATTGTAGCTCATGTTCCCTCTACACTTCTGCAATTCCTTTTTCAGAATACGGATAACAGGAGCATTCCGCTTTTGTAATCCAACAGTTACTTGCGGAAAGCCGGCCGCTTTCCTCATTCCGATTAGTTGCAACAGTTCGTCTTCACTCTGGCATGGAGGCTTTTCTATAAATAGAGCCTTGCCACTCTTGATAACCTCCGAAGCTATCGGGAAATGAGATTCTGGAGAAACTGATACAAACACGCCCTTAATGTCATCATCATGCAAAATATCATCTAAAGATGTTGTTGCGCAGACATTGGGATAAGCCGCTTCTATGAGCGGTAACTTGTTTTCTGACTTGCAGCAAATATACTTCAATGGAACATGAAGATAGTTCAGAACAGGGTACAGATTATTTGTACTATGGTTACCAATGCCCACAAAAGCATAATTGCCACCATATACCTGTTTCAACTGCCTCATGCTCCGTATTCGTTTATAACGGTCGATGATGTTATTTATATAATCCATTAGCTATTAATTCGATTTATGTATTCCCTATATGTTTCATTAACGTTGTTTGTCCATTGATATTTTCCATAAACGACTTGAATGAGCTTTTTGGGCAGAAATCTTTCAAGGTTTCGCAGCAATATCAAATCATATTTGCGATGGAAGTTGATCCAACAGGCATTGCATTCCTTCGAGTATCTGCATTGCTCCTTATGTGCGAATCTCGAATTGAATATATCATCCAGCGAATGTGTATGGATGTTGCCAAGCTTCACATCGAGATTCTGGCATAGTGGAACATCGCCATTTGAGTGAATCACCAATTCGCTAAAGATACTTTGGCAACGCAATTTGAGATTGCCGTTTCGCCATTCTTCATACAAGGCTACAAAATCAAAATTTTCTTCTGTATCATGTATGTTCTGAGGTATATCTTGAATGTAATTTGCAAAATCTGCAGTAAGAAGCTCTGCCGTAGTATCAAAGAAATCCATCGTTCCATAAATTCCGATTCTCACGTCAATGTCATATTCCTTTGCCACCTCTATGACATACCGCATATCAGAAAAGGAATTCCAGGGTGACAGGCAGAACATGAGGGAGATAGGAACCTCATCTCTCACCGCTTTCACAACCTCTATTACTTTATCATGCCCATTGCATCCTCTCATGCTCTTGTATGTTTCCTTGTCACCATCAAGAGATACATACAAATGAGCAGGATGAAACTTTCTCACGGCATCTATCACTTTTTGGGGATTCAAGCAGTTGGATAGTAATGTATAATTGGGATGATTCTCCTTGAACCACTCCATTATTACATCTGCCTCAGGATGAAGCAGGAACTCCCCACCTTCCAATCCAACAATCGTATGCTGCGAGATACATTTACTGCGCATAATCTCCTTGATGTCTTTAAAAGAAAGATGCTCTACCGGCTTTTGCCAAATTGAGCAATGCTTGCATCGAGATTGGCATTTTGTTGTGGAATACAACATTAGCGTACTCAGCATCTTGTGCCGAGGACGTAACATATTGTTGAGGTACATAACCCCATTTCGTATATAGTCTTTTGTCTTGTACATGCGTCTTAAGAAACTTTTGTGCTTCTATTATTAAAGATACACCAAAAGTTCCAAAGACTGCATGAGGCATTGTTTTTACCATGTGAATCTGATTCCGAATGGAACGGTAATGGTAAATGGATGCTCTGTCCAAATGGTACGAGTAGTACTACAATTAGGAATATGCCAACTGAATGTTGGTTCCAGATAAACGCCCCAATTATTCGCAAAATTATATTGCAATCCGATACCCGTACCAACTGTCCATTGGAATGGTGGGGTAAAATGCCAGCTATCTGAATATGGAACTACAGTTCCTGTTACATATTGTTCATCTGTCTTGCCAGATAAAGGTATGTTCAGGATGATACCTGCGGAAGTGTATGCTGTCCACCTGTTTGCGCCAAACCACTTGTATGACAAGCGTAAAGGAATACCCAAATACTGGACTTTCTGCCGTTTTTGTATATAGTAGTCATCCTCACCCAATATGAATTCAGACTTCAGTAGGGAGTATTGAAGACCAGTCTCTACGTTCCAATTTCTATTGATAGTCTTAGTCATGGACAATCCAAATGTGATTGGTTTGTCATGATACTCATGCTCTACGATTTTTCCACCGTTTTTAATGTTGTTGATGTTGTTCGTGTTATTGATGGCAATTTCCATAAGGGCCTTTTCTGCCTCCGACATATTGCCATGCGCATTCTGCTGTAAATACTGAGAATATTCCTCCCAAGTTGAAAACATTTGTGGACCTGAAGGTTGAGGACCATCAGTAATATCTTCTCCCTTATTGCCAACAAGCATCTTATAAGCAGTCTGAGCCAATGCTGAACCCAAAGAGCCCATGGCAAGTAGTTGCCACTTGCTTTTGTAACTTGGAGTAACTTCCTTTGCTATAAATTCTTCTAACTTTGGAACAACCTGTTTTATTGTATCGAGTGATATGGTATCTTTTTCTATTGCTATAACAACATTGATTGCCGAATCAGTCTTTTCATAATCAGTTTCATGATCTGTTTGAATGCCAACAGAATCAACAATAACGTAATCCGGTAATTTCATTTTGCTTGGACTTGCCGTTGCTAATATATTCTTGTCAACCACAGAAGATTGGGTAGTTGGCTGCACAATTTCACGATCAACAGAACGTTTTCCCTTGGCAGCATTATTTATATTGGTTACAGGATGTTGCTCATTTTCCGTACTTCTTTTCCAAAACTTATATATTGGTATGCTGACGAGCAATATGGAAATGACAGCCAGCATTCGCCTGTTTATCATGCTGCGCAACAACACCTTTGCTCTTGTCAATTGTGATGATGAACTGTGTGGCTCAATACCAAGCTTTTCAGCTATTTCTTTATGCGAAAAGCCATCAATGACAGCCATTCTGAACACGTTGCGGTATCCGGAAGGCAGCTTATCGATTAGCTCAAAAAGCTCTTTTTCTTCCAAATTGGAATCTGAAGTATAAGAACTTTCCACATCAAATCCATCCCCAATTTCCGAGAAAGGCAGCACTTGTATTTTACGCTTCCTCTCTAAATATCGTAAAGATACATTTTTTGTAATGGCAACAACCCATTCACCAAATTTTGAAGCATCCTTTAGCTTTTCCAAAGAATAATAGGCACGTATAAACGATTCTTGGACGAGGTCATCAACCGTGTCCTCGTCCTCTTGGGTAATTCTTATGCAAGCATTCCTCATTCTTTGAGAATATGCCTCATAAACAGTCTTCAAAGCGTCAGTATCACCTGCCTTTACTCTTTCTATCAACTTTTCTATCTTCATTTGGGTATGCGATATTGTGCACATTATATATAAGATACGTGAAAAAGCGAAAAGACTGCGTGAGGTGTTGTTAAAAGATGTAAATATCATAGCGCAATGCAACGTTGTACATCAGCTTAGATTCATTTTTTCTGGAAAAATTGCCCTAAAAACAACTTTTTTGAAAGTTTTTCCTTGCTACGAAAAAAGGCTTCACTCTCCCTTTCTACCTTTGCATCGTCAAAACAAGGAAGTATGGGTGAGCGGCTTAAACCAGCACAC
>OMDK01000950.1_pt1 | contig 12712 bp, 9 predicted proteins | sample 1645201 | NCBI WGS metagenome assembly OMDK01 (sample SAMEA103958151, study PRJEB25191) | human gut metagenome
GTAACACTTTATAATACCAGTTAGGTGTTAAAGAATTGTAGGTATCAAAATTCAAGTTTGTGGACGTGCAGAGGCGAGGCAATATCGTTATAATTGCGTTCCAGCGCGAACACCACGCCATACACTGCGGCATAGACGACTGCCAGAATGCCCACGCGCACACCCGCGCCCGGCGTACCCTGCTGCCCGGCCATATAGTACATATAGTAGTAGAGCTGCCATTCCAGCGAGGCGGCCAGTTCCCCCAAAATAAACGCGCGGACGCAGTAATACCCCGCGCTCCGGGCGGGCACGTCGGCCTGCATTCGGATGTACAGATACATGATCAAGATGGATACCGCAATGCAGGACAGAAACCAGAATTGCGGCACCTGCCCCGTTGCCTGCATAAAGACGCCGAGCAGCAGCAAAAACACCGCGTGGATCGTATACCGCCGCCAGCCTGCTGTACGCTTGGGCAGGAAGAACAGATATAAAAGGCAGGCCAGCCAGTCCGCCAGCGCGGTATACAGGCGGGGAATGTTGCCCAGAACTTCCGATTGCATCAGATGGTTTCCCCCATGTAGTGGTTGAGCGCCGCCAAAAACGCCTTGCGCTTGGCGCGGCTGATCTGCACCCGCTCACCGTTGACGATGGCGTCCTCGTCCTGGATGCCGTCCACGTGTTCCAGATTGACAAGGTACGCCTTGCTGCTGCGGAAGAAATTCTCCGGCGGCAGCTTCTGCTCCACATCGCGCATGGAGCCGGTGGAATGCACCTCGCCCTGCTTGGTGTGGAACAACAGGTCGTGGTCGAAAATTTCTACATAATAAATGTCGGAGACATCGAGCTTCTGCACGCCACCCGCGCAAAGTACCGTGAGGAAGTGCTTCTGGCGGCGTCCCAGCAGCTCCCGCACATGGTTCATCCGCTGGCAGAAAGCGTAATAACTCAGCGGCTTTAAGATATAGTCCAGCGCCTGCACCGCGTACCCCTTGATGGCATACTGCGGCGAGTTGGTGATGAAGATGATAAGCACCTCCGGGTCGGCGCGGCGGATCTCCTCGGCTGCTGACATGCCATCCAGGAAGGTCATCTCGATGTCCATCAAAATCAGGTCATAGCCGCCCTTATAGCCCAGCGCGATCTCGTCGCCATCCGAAAAATGCGTGATTTGAAAATGGCAGTTTTTCTCCTGCTGGTATTTTTCCAGATACGAGTCCAGCACTGCCCGATCCTGCGCGCTGTCCTCGACTACTGCGATGTAGTTCACGAAAATTCTCCTTTTGAGAGCAAATGAATGCGTTTATGTGCCGACTGCTATGCCGCTTGCCTTTCATGGCTATAGGCTCTATCTGATACGTATTATACAGATTCTTTTCCGGATTTTCAATAAATCATGGTTCTGCTTATCCGCCTTGATTGCCCACGCTTTGGGCGGGAAGATGTTTTACATAGCATAGCGTTTGATTACCCACAAACGCATTTCCGGGGTGTCACATCGAGGAATGCGGACACCCGTCTCACAGGGTTTTCACGCAGGGAAAGCCCGCACAAATAACTAAGGCACACCGCACAATTCCCGCCTGACGGCTCAAGCACCGCTCCGGCACTTAGAATTATGCGGTATTGCCCCAGAACAAGAAAAGCCCCGGCCTTTTCTGGCCGGAGCTTGATGGTTGCGGAGCAGAATGTGATCGGTTCGCTCCGCTGACAGGGAGGGCAATCCGCTTAGGGTTCCACCCGCACCGTCAGGCGGGAGGCGTGCACCCCACCGTGGTATACCCGGTTATGGGCCACCACGGTCCGGGCGGAAGCAAAACCTTCCCGGGTGTTGCTGTTGGGGAAGATGAAATTCTTGGCGCTGGAGGTGACAGTCACCCGGATGCGGTGGCCTTTCCGGAAGCAATTGGACAACTTGGTGGTGCGGATCTTCAGGCAGACGATCTCGCCTTCCTGCAAAAACTCCGACCGGGCAAAGCCATTACGGTACCGGGCGCTGAGCAGGCCATCCGCCAGTTTGATGGACCGGCCGTTCTCATCCACGTCGGTAACACGCACCACAAAGTCGGTATCCGGCGCGTCAGAAGAAATATACAACTCCGCCGTCATATCGCCGGTCAGAACCAGATCTTCCTTCAGCACAGGGGAGGTGTAGCACAGCAGGTCCTGACGCAGTTCCTCCCGAGTGTAGTCCTCCGGCACTTCGATCTCGTTCTCCGACATATCAATGATGTGCTGGGACGGATTTTCGGGGTCATAGGCGTAACCGTCGCAGTTCTCCCGCTCCGGCTTGGCAAAAGTCAGCCGCCCGTCCCCGGCAGAGGTGTTGGCATGGCCGTCACTATCCAGATACAGGTGGGTGACCCGGGTCTCGGGCACTGGCCAGTTTTCGGCGGTCTTCCATACCTCCTGGCCCAGGGTGTAGTATTCTACCGGGGCAGTCTGGTCGATGCCGTTGTCCACTTCCTTGAGGTGATGCTCAAACCAGCGGAAATACAGCCAGTCCAGATCAAAGCGCAGCGCCTGGCTGCCGAAGGATACCCCGTGCATGTCGTACTTACTGTTGCCGCTGTGCTGCCAGGGTCCCAGAATGACCTTGCGCATGCCCTGAGGGAAGTCATGGACCAGTTCCAGGGCTTCCGTGGTACCCATGCCGTTGTCGTCAAACCAGCCGGACTGGATCAGCGCCGGGATCTGCGCCCTGACGGAGCGCTCCTGCCAGTTGGACATACGCCAGAAATCGTTGTAGTCACTGGGTTCCAGCCACCGTGTGATGAAGGGCACATCGTACCCCAGAGCCTTTTTCGGCAGGTCGGTCAGGGGGCGGATGTTCAGCACTTTCTCCCAGTCATCGCGTTCCATCAGCTCAGGGTGGAAGGTTTTCTGAGACACCGCAAAGGCCCAGGCCAGCATGCCCGAGGTGAAAGACCCACCCCGGCGGGGCAGATCCACAAAGGCGCTGCCCGCGCAGACTACGCTGATCAGAGCTTTCAGGTGGGGGTTGCCGCTGGCAGCGGCTGCCCACTGTACATAACCCAGGTAGGACCCGCCCACCATACCGATGCGTCCGCTGCACCATGGCTGGGCGGCGATCCAGTTCAGAGTATCGTCGCCGTCCTCCACCTCGTGGTAGTTGGGCAGCCATTCGCCTTCACTGGCGTTTCGGCCTCGCACATCCTGTACTACCACCGCGTAGCCGCGCTGGACGTAACGGTAGTATATCTCACAGCCGTCCTCTTTGCCGTAGGGGGTGCGTACCAGCACTGCGGGCACCGGGGTACTGCAGTTTTTAGGCAGGTATACGTTGGTGGAAAGATGTACCCCGTCCCGCATGGGCACCGGGAAGGTCTGCGCATGTTCTACCGGGAACAACTGTTCCTCCGGCCAGGTCGAGCGCCACAGGCGCAGGATAGTATCCTCCTCGGCACCGGGTTCCACCAGCACCGTGACCATCTCCCGGGCAGGGCAGGTGACGGCGATCAGCCGTCCTTCTTTCATTTGTTTGTTGTTGGGGAATTTTACATCCCGCTGCAGGTAGCTGCAGCCGTCTTCGCTGGTGTAGCGCTCGCCGCACAGGGAAACTTCCCCGGTGCCATGCAGCCCCGTCTCGTACTGGGACAGGTTCTGCCCCAGGGCGGCAAAGTCCATCTTCACAAAGAAACGGTAAAAATCCCGGTCCTGTTCAGTCAGGTCCTGCCAGTCCAGCAGCGCGCCGGTATGCACGTCCAGTTTCCGGATCTGGGGTGTGCCGTCGCCCAGCCGCAGTCTGCCGTACAGGATACCTGAAACATATAAGTCAAAATTACGCATTTCCGTTTCTCCCGTTTTCCGTTTAGGCGCCGATGAAAGCACGGATGGCATAGGCTACACCGATGCCCACATAGTTGCCCAGGGCACCGGCCAGTACGCCCATGAGCAAGCCGATGTTGATAAGGGTCTTCCACTGGGCGCTGGAGGCGATGAGGGCGGCGGTGGGGCCATCCGAGATACAGCCCACGATGGACAGCAGCACATACTCAAAACGGACTTTCAGCAGCCGGGTGATGAGCAGGTGCAGCAAAATGGAGCAGGCGATGACACAGAAGCAGAACAGGGTGATGTAGAAGGTGGATCCGAAGAACTGCTTCAGGTCCACCGCAAAGCCGATGGTCACCAGGAACAGCACCGCTATGAAAAGGCCCAGGTCAAAATTGCCGCGCAGCTTGCGGACGGCCGGCACCTGTGCCAGGATGATGGAGAAGGTGGTGATGAGCAGGATGCGGCCTGCACTGCGGAACCCTTCTCCGAATACCATCGAGGAGATGCTGGTGGCAGCCCACACGGTGCCAAAGCCGATGGCCAGCAGCCAGGCGATTTCCTGGATGGACCATTCCTTGGAGGCCATCAGTTCCTCGTGGTTGCCATCCCCCAGCAGCTCCGACTCGCTCATATCATAGGGCCACAGCTTTTTCAGCCATTTGGAACTCTTGTACAGGGCGGGGGTAGCAAACATCAGGATCAGCGTGGGGATGCCCACCACATAGTCGGCGGCATTGGCCGAGGCGATGGTGTTCTTGCTGGCATCCAGGCCTACAGCGATGGCGGTCAGGTTGGAACTGCCGCCGGTGTAGGTGCCCACGAACATACCGGCCACCTTCCAGCCCTCGTCGATTTTGTTGGCGAACAGTATGCCGAACACCAAAGCTGCCACGCAGACGCTGAATATGGCCGAGGCCAACGCAATGATCGGTTCCTTGGATAATTTGCGCATCTGTTTCAGGTCCAGGCTCAGCAGGCAGATGGAAACGGACAACGGCACGCAGTAGCTGCTGATGGCATCATAGGTAGGGCTGGAGGTAGGCACGATCCGCAGGTTGGACATCACGATGCCCATGACGATAACCGTCAGGGCCGGGCCCAGCGTTTTGAACACCTTGAACCGCTGCAGCCAGAATCCCAGTGCAACCGTGGCGACCATAATGAACAGGAGCGCGCCTTCGGAGGAAAAAATCGTATTCGCCATAATATACCTCTCTATACCTCTCTGCGGGGTCCCGCTTAAAAATCAATATCGATGCCAAGGCCCGGCTTGTCGGACAGGGTGTAGACGCCGCCATTCACGGCAAAACCGCCGGGCATACCCATCTCGGGGTCCACAGCGTACATAAAGCTGTCGCAGTCCGCCTCGGTGATGTTCTGCTTGGCGGCAACCAGGCTCACACCGGCAGCAATGGCTACCTTGGTCTCCAGCATGCAGCCCACCATGCACTGTACATGGTTTGCCTCGGCAATGGCGTTGATCTTTTCCGCCGGGTACAGGCCGCCGCACTTCATCAGTTTGATGTTGATAATGTCTGCAGCATCGATCTTGCAGGCCTTTGCTGCGTCGATGGGGGTGTGGACCGACTCATCCAGCATGACCTGCAAGTCCACCTTGGAACGCACAAAGCGCATACCGTCCAGATCCCAGCTGGGCAGGCACTGTTCCACCGCTTCCACGCCCAACTCTTCAAAGGCTTTCAGGGTGCGCACCGCATCGCTGACCGTGTAACCCTGGTTGGCGTCCACACGCAGGCGGATGTTGGGGCCCACCGCCTGACGGATCAGGGTCAATGCCTGGATATCCTCGCTCGGGTTGATGCCGGCCTTGATTTTCAGAATGGTGAAGCCATCCTTTTCCACCCGTTCCCGGGCTTCGGCGGCCATGGCTTCCGGTGTGTCAATGCCCACCGTCATGTCCGTGACGATCTGGTTCACGCTGCCGCCCAGCACCTTGTACAGAGGCTGACCCATCAGTTTGCCCTTGATATCGTACAGGGCAATATCCACCGCGGCCTTTGCCGAGGTGTTGCCTGACAGCAGGCGGTCCATCATCCTGTGGATGCCCTCAACATCGAGCGGGTCCATGCCGATCAATCCGGTGCGGAACAGTTTCAGCGCTTCCAGAACGGTGGCTGCGCTCTCGCCGGTCACCGGTTCAAAGGGCGCGGCCTCACCGATGCCCCACAGACCTTCGTCGGTGGAGATCTTCACCAGCACATTCAGCGAATGATCCTGTACCGCAAAAGCAATACGGAAGGGCTTTTTCATGGGGATACGGATGGTTTCTACCTTTACGTCTGTGATTTTCATAGGGTTCCTCCTGCACAATAATTTTTGAAATTTTAACAATTTTTTATAAATTTTACTATTTCTAAAATTTTTGTCAAGAGCTTTTCTGTTTTTTTCACATTTTTCAGAGCACTTTATAGGATAAGCAAGAAATTATCTGATTTTCTTTGTAAAAAATTTTATAAATATCGAATTTTTTCTTGCTTATTTACGTACAGAGCATTTTGTGATATACTGTAAATAAATTTTTTTACGAAAAAGCGGGAGGTCTTATGCTGGGCGAACATGTTCGAAATATCCGGAAAAAGCGGGGAATCACCCTCAAGGAACTGGCCGAAAAGACTGGTTTGTCCATCGGGTATATCTCCCAAATCGAGCGCGATCTCACCGACCCGTCCCTGTCCACCCTGCGCAAACTCAGCGCCGCTCTGGACATCCCCACCTATCTGTTTATGGGAGGTGAGAGCAGCACCAGCCTGACAACCCGTCAGGCGGATATGTTGATCCTCTCCCAGCCCAATTCCAATGTACGGTATCATCTGCTTACGCCCATGCCCAACGGAAATTTTGTACCTCAGTCGTTGGTCATACGCTTTGAGCTGGAACCCCACTGCAAGGACGGCGACCTGCCGGTGATCCATCCCAGTGAGGAAATCCTGCTGCTGGAACAGGGGCAGCTGGATGTACTGGTGAAGTCCGAGACTACCCGCCTGAACGCCGGAGACACCACTGTGGTGCAGTCCAACCTGCCCCACATCGTTTCCAACCCCGGGGATACCACAGCGGTGGGGCTGGCTGTGTTCACCCCTGCCATTTGGTTTCCCAACAACCGGCGCAGTTTTAACCGCGGTGGCGAAACCTGAATCTTCGCACCGGTTTGGCGCAGCAGCGCGTTTTCCGGGAAGGTTTTTCACAGACAAACGGGCACGGACGAGCAATGCTCGCCCCTACAAGAGTTTTTTTGCAGTCTGAAAAAAAATTGCAAGCCGGCGATCTGCCGGCTTGCAATTTTTTGTTGCCCCCAGAGGGGGCCAAGGTCTTTTTCGCCGTTCCCTGCCTTTTACTGCCCGGCCAGCGCGATCTGCTCGCGGGTGATGGGCAGCTCATAGAACCGCTTGTGGGTGGCGTGGTAGATCGCATCGGCCACGGCGGGCAGCGGGGTGTTGATGACCACCTCGCCGATGCTCTTGGCACCGAAGGGGCCGGTGCCCTCGTAGCTGCTCTCAAATACGACATGGATATGCCCGATGTCGTTGCGCGCCGGGATCTTGTACTGCATCAGCGAGTTTTCCTGCGGCATGCCGCGGTCATCGTAGGTGACATTCTCGGTCAGCGCCATACCGATGCCCTGCAGGATGCCGCCCTCGGCCTGCACCCGCGCAAGGTTCGGGTTGACCGGTGTGCCGCAGTCAACGGCCGCCTCATAGCGGATGACCTGCGCCTCGCCGGTTTCCAGATCGACCTCGACCTCGGCCGCGCCCACCATGAACGGCGGGGGCGAGATCTCCGAGCTGTGGGTCACGACTGCCTCCAGCGCCGTATTGCTGCCGCACTGGGAGGCTGCGGCGATCTGCGCCAGCGTGGCGCGCTGCGTGCCGTCCTCGCTTGTCACGGCATCGCCCGCAAAGACGACTGCACGCTCATCAAGGCCCAGCAGCCCCGCGCCGACCTGACAGATCTTCTGCTTGAGCTGCTCGGCGCACTGCTCAACCGCCTTGCCGGTGACATAGGTCGTGCTGGATGCGTAGGAGCCGGAATCGTAGGGCGAGGAATCGGTGTCCGCGCCGAGGACCGTCACATTGTCGAGCGGGCAGTCCAGCACCTCGGCGGCGATCTGCGCCAGAATCGTGTCGCAGCCGGTGCCCATGTCGGCTGCACCGATCGAGAGGGTATAGAACCCGTCATCGTTGATCTTCAGGCTGGCGCTGCCCACATCCACACTCGTAATGCCGGAGCCCTGCATCGCCATGCCCATGCCCACGGCGCGCACCTTGCCGTTACCCATGTCGCGCACGGGGTATTTTTCGTCCCAGCCGATGTTGTCATGCACGGCCTGCAGGCAGCGGTCCAGCGCGCAGCTGGTGTTGACCTGCCCGTAGTAGGCGGGCATCACATCGCCCTCATGGACGATGTTGCGCTGGCGGATCACAAACGGGTCGATGCCCAGCTTGTCGGCCAGCTCATTGACGGCGGACTCCACCGCAAACAGGCCCTGGGTCGCACCGTAGCCGCGGTAAGCGCCCGCGGACATGTGGTTCGTGTAGACGACATCGCTGACAAAGCGGAATGCCTCGGCCTTGCCGTAGAGCGGGATGGATTTGTGGCCGGACAGGCCCACCGTTGTAGGCCCATGCTCGCCGTAAGCACCGGTGTTGGACAGGGTGTAGAGGTCGATGCCCCTGACGATGCCGTCCTTTGTCGCACCAAGGCGGACATGCAGCTCCATCTCATGGCGCGGGGTGGAGGCGATCTGGCTCTCGTACCGGCTGAAGATGATCTTGCTGGGCTTTTTGGTTTTCCATGTCACAAAGGCGGGGTAGACCTCGCAGACCGAGGTCTGCTTGGCGCCGAAGCCGCCGCCGATGCGGGGCTTGGCCACCCGGATCATCGACTTGGGGATGTGCAGCGCATTGGCCAGAATCCGGCGGCAGTGGAAAACGATCTGGGTCGAGCTGAGGACATTCAGCCGCCCGTAGGCATCTATGCTGCAGTAGGTGCGGAAGGTCTCCATCATGGCTTGCTGGCAGGCGCGGGTGTGGTATGTATGGTCGATGACGACATCGCACCCTGCCAGCACCGCCTCAATATCGCCCGCCCCGCTCTCATCGTGGGCGCACAGGTTGCGCTTGTTGTCGGCCCCGACCGGTGCCAGCGACTCCCAGTTTTCCTCCGGGTGGACAAGGACGGGGTTGTCCAGTGCCGTGTGGTAGTCCAGCACGGCGGGCAGGACCTCATACCTGACCTTGATGAGTTTCATCGCCTTATCGACGCATTTTTCATCCTTGCCGGCCAAAATTGCGACAACATCCCCCGCAAAGCGGACATGGCGGTCGATGACAAGCCTGTCATAGGGGCTCGGCTCGGGGTAGGTCTGGCCCGCCTGGGTGTAGCGGCGGCCCTGCTGGTCCACATCCTTCCATGTGTAGATCGCCTCGATGCCCGGCACCAGCAGGGCGCGGCTCGTGTCGATCTCCTGCACGATAGCGTTGGCATGGGGGGAGCGCAGCAGCTTTACGATCAGGCAGTCCTGCGGGATGACATCATCCATGTAGACGGGCTGGCCGGTCACAAGCTGCATAGCGTCCTTTTTGCGCATGGACTGGTTCACGGTTTTCATTGGGCAGCCTCCTTCCCCTTTTTCCACGCTAAAAAGTTCAAAATGCCCCGCAGCTGGCCCTCATAGCCGGAGCAGCGGCAGAGGTTGCCGGCCAGATACTCCTTGATCTCGTCCTCGCCGGGGTCGGGATTTTCCCGGAAAAGCGCCAGCGCGTTCATAATAAAGCCCGGGTTGCAGAAGCCGCACTGCTCCGCACCCTGATCGGCGATAAAGGCGCCGAACTCGGCAGCCTCCTCCTGCAGCCCCTCCAGCGTGGTGACGCTGCGCCCGTTGACCCGCGCCGCCAGCACCGAGCAGGACAGCACCGGCTTTTCATCGAGAAAGACCGTGCAAAGGCCGCAGTTGGCGGTCTCGCAGCCGCACTTGACGCTCTTGTAGCCGAGGCTGCGCACAAGGTCCAGCAGCACGGTGTCAGCCGCGATTTCGGCGGTGACTTTTTTATGATTTAAGGTAAATGTGATCTGCATGGTATACCTCCGTCAATTTTCCAGCGCGGCCACGGCACGCCGGACCAGCACGCCGGTCAGGTGGGTGCGGTACTCGGCACTGCCGCGCAGGTTGCTGCCGGTCTTGACGGCTGCCTGCACGGCGGCGGGCAGCTGCGCCGGGTCGCAGTCCGGCGTGACAAGCACGGCCTTCATCGGGCGCGCGCCGATGGCAAAGCGGTACTGCCCCTGCGCCGTGCGGGCAGCCGCACAGGTCAGGATCGGGAAATCGGTCTGGGTCGCGCGCACCGACTGGTACTGCACCTTCAGCCCCGGCGTCTTGCGCAGGCAGATGTGGGTCAGAATATCGCGGTCATAGGGCATCGCGGCAAACTGCGCCAGCGGCATCCGGCCCGCCCTGTACAGCTCGACCTCGCAGTCCAGCGCCAAAAACAGCGTCAGCACATCGGAAAAGCCGAACCGGCCATAGATGCTGCCGCCCACCGTGGCGCAGTTGCGGAACTGCACGCCGACAATGTGGCGCACAGCCTCCCGCACAGCCCCCGCGGTGTAGGCGTTCAGGGCGGCGTTCGTTTCCAGATCGCGCAGCGTTGCCATAGCGCCGATGATGATCTCGGTGTCAGTCTCCTCGATCGTATCCAGCCCCAAGGCCGACAGGTCGATGGCCGTGCCGACATTGATCTTTTCCATCTTGAGCCAGAGCATACCGCCCAGCACGCGGTTGGGCTTTTTCTGGTTCAGCTGCCATGCCTCCTCCAGCGTGGCGGGGCGGGCATATTCGCGTATCGTCATCATGGGTCAATCTCCGTTTTTTTCTGTTTTGGGCGAAAAAATCACACTTTTCGTGGATAGGTACTTTTATTCTACCATAAAATCTGGTATAATACCGTTGTTGTTTTAAAAATACAACGATATTTTTTATTGTATGAGGGAAGAAGATCCATGAAAATGACCAAAATGACCGCCCTGCTGCTGGCCGCCGCCATGGCGCTGACCGCCTGCGGCAGCACCGCCGCCGTAAGCAGCGAAGCCGCCGCCTCCGCCACCGCTGCACCCGAGGTCACCGCCAGCCCCGAGGAGGCTGCCGCTGCACCCGCTGCCGCCGAGACCGCCGTCACCTACCCGCTGACCGTCACCGACCAGCTGGGCCGCGAGGTCACCATCGAGACCGAGCCCAAGACGCTGGCCAGCGGCTACTACATCTCCACCAGCCTGCTCATCGCCCTCGGCGTGCAGGACGAGCTGGTCGGCGTCGAGGCCAAGGCCGACAAGCGCACGATCTACAGCCTCTCCGCACCCGAGCTGCAGAGCCTGCCCAGCATCGGCACCGCCAAGGAGTTTGATCTTGAGGGCTGCGCCGCGCTGACCCCCGACCTTGTCATCGTGCCCGCCAAGCTGAAGGATTCCATCCCCCAGATGGAGGAGCTGGGCCTGACCGTGCTGGCCGTCAAGCCGGAGGATCAGGACAAGCTGTACGGCGCCATCGACCTGCTGGCTCAGGCCACCAACACCGTTGCCCGCGGTGAGGAGCTGAAGTCCGCCATCGAGGACAACCTGCTCAGCCTGCACGAGGCCATCGGCGATGCCGAGGCCCCCGCCGTCTACATGGCCGGCAACAGCTCTGTGCTGCAGACCGCCGGCCCCGCCATGTACCAGAACTATATGATCGAGAATGCCGGCGGTCTCAACGCTGCCGCCAGTGTTGAGGACACCTACTGGGCCGAGGTCTCCTATGAGCAGGTGCTGGACTGGGACCCCGACTACATCATTCTGGCGTCCGATGCCGACTATGATGTCGATTCCGTCCTGAACGATGCCGCGCTGGCCGACTGCACCGCCGTCAGGGAGGGCCATGTCTACCAACTGCCCCACGCCATCGAGGCTGTGGACTCCCCCGTGCCCGGCAGCTTCCTGGGCAGCGTCTATCTGGGCAGCGTGCTGCATCCCGAGCAGGTGAGTGAGCAGTTCTACCATGACTGCGCCGATACATTCTACACGACCTACTACGGCTTCACCCCTGCCTCCTATGAATAACCGCAAGCGCACGGCGCTGTGCCTTCTGGGCGCAGCGCTCTGCGTTTTTATGGCCTTTGGTGCGGCCCTTGCGCTGGGCCGCTACCACATAACACCGGCGGCGCTGCTGGCCGGCGATGCCATGGCGGTGCGCACCTTCACCGTGCTGCGGCTGCCCCGCGCCGTTATGGCGCTGATCGGCGGCTTTGGACTGGGGGTGGCCGGCTTTGTCTATCAGACCGTATTCCGCAACCCGCTGGCAAGCCCCGACATCATCGGCGTTTCCTCGGGGGCCAGTGTCGGCGCGGCGTTCGCCATCCTGTTCGTTTCGTCAGGGGCGCTGTCCACCACGGTCAGTGCCTTTGCGGGCGGGCTGGCGGCGGTGTTCCTCTCGCTGGGGCTGGCCGCTGCCGCGCCGGGGCGCAGCAAAATGTCGCTGGTGCTGGCGGGCATCGCCGTCCACGCGCTGGCCCAGACGCTGCTGATGCTGCTCAAGCTGACCGCCGACCCCGAGAAGGAGCTGGCCAGCATCGAGTATTGGATCATGGGCAGTCTGGCCGCCGTGACCCGCAGCCGGGTGTGGTTCCCGGTGCCGGTTGTGCTGGTCTGCTGCGCAGCGATCTTTGCGCTGCACCGGCAGGCGCTGCTGCTCTCGATTGAGGAGGGCGAGGCCCGGCTGCTCGGCGTGCGGGTGGGTGCGATGCGTCTGCTGCTGCTGACGCTTGCCACCATGACGGTTGCCGCCGTTGTCAGCGTGACAGGGCTTATCAGCTTTGTCGGGCTGCTGGCCCCCCACAGCGCCCGGCTGCTGGCGGGGCACAACCGGCGCTCGGCCTGCCTGCTG
>OMDK01000963.1_pt1 | contig 12564 bp, 18 predicted proteins | sample 1645201 | NCBI WGS metagenome assembly OMDK01 (sample SAMEA103958151, study PRJEB25191) | human gut metagenome
TAGTTCTTGTCGGGTCAACTCCGCCTGCTTCATATCTTTGGATTGTGGATTTGTTCACGCCGATACGCTTGCCCAGCTCAGGCATTGTGAGATTTAACTCTGTTCGGCGTTCCTTCACTCGTTCACCGACCTGTTTTGCGGTGAATGTAATTTCATTCTTCAAGGTTTTCACCTCCTGACGAGTATTAGTATAGCATAGAGAAATGCAATTTGCAACCCTTATCCCTGATAAATATTAAAAATAATTAATAACAGGTTGCAGAATGGGTTGACAGCAGGTAGCAGAATAAGTATAATTAACATTGCAGAGTTGCAAAATGAGCATTTTGCAAAGGAGGAAGATAGTATGAGTACAGTTAAAATGGGATTAACCATCGAAGAAGCCGCCGAATGTACGGGTATCGGCAGAAACACAATGCGAAAGCTGGTCGAATGGGGTAAGCTGCCTGTCCTTAAAGTTGGACGAAAAGCGATTATCCGCAGCGATACGCTGGAGCATTTTATGACGGTCAATCAGGGCAGAAACCTTCTTGTCAGAGAAGATGTACGCAAGGTTGACTAACCGTTCTCTCAAGCCCTCGGCGTTTGAGAGCGAAATACACCCCTCGCACAAATCTGGCGATTTGTACTCTGGGTATTTCGCCCTTGCAGGGAGCTAAGTATCATCGCAGCACTCCCATTTCTGCATTGATACTTATAGAAAATTGCACTGCAATTTTCTTCGCTGTCCCGCCGACAATAACCGCCGAAACAGCGGCAACCGATTTCTCGGTTGCAAAAAGAGTATGCCCGTCACGGGAGGAAGGAGTATATGGCAAGACACAGTTTTATACAGATGTCAAAGCTACCCAATGTCAAGGGAAGAATATCCTATATCACAAGCCACGCAAGACAGGAAAATCTCTATGCCACCTACCGCACCGCCGACAATGAATTTTGGAGTAACCTTGCAAGGGAAAGCCAGCAGGAATTTAAGCGAAGCGGAACAAAGGGAAAGTGTATCGAAGCAAGGGAACTGGTTATCGCTCTGCCTGAAACGTTCACACAGTACGAGCCACAGGAGCTGCTGGAACGGTTCACGGACGAGTTCCGTAAAAGGTATGGCGTAGAATGTGTATCGGCACTGCACCACAACAAACGCAAGACCAATTACCATATTCATCTGATATTCAGTGAAAGGACATTACTTCCCGAAGCTGACATCAAGATTGCCAGCCGAAGCGTATTTTATGATGAAACAGGTAAAAGGGTACGCACCAAGAAAGAGATAACCGGCGAAGACGGAAAAATCCGTCAAGGCTGTACCGTCATCAAGAAAGGCGAGGTTTATGAAAGTCATCTGTTTTCGGTAAAAGATGACCGCTACAAAAGCGAAGCATTTCTTGAGGGAGAAAAGGAGTTTTACACCGCCCTTATCAACAGCTATATTTCCGATCCCGAACAGCACCTGAAAGTATTTGATAACAACAGCGTGTATCTGCCTACCAAGAAAATCGGCAAGAACAATCCGAAAGAAGCGGAAATCAAAGCCGATAATGAAGCAAGGCAGGAATGGAACAGAACAGCGGATATGGCTCTTGTTACGGGAATTGCAGAAGCAAAGATTATGGAAATCAAGCAGACCGAGATACAGGACAAGGCAAGCAAGTCCATTCGCACAAGCGGTTGGCTGCCCGATATGTTCCGCAGTATCATCGGCAAAGCGAAAGATTTTCTGCAAAATCTTATCCGTGAACAGGATATGCCGCCGAAACCTACGCTCAATATCAATATGACGGAGTTCCGCATTATGCAGCAGCTTATGATACGAGTGCAGGACAGTGCAAAGGAAATCAAGCATTTGCAGAACCGAGTATTGCCGAAGCTGAAACAGGAGCTGAAAGACACCGCAGGGCTTTTCAAGGGCAAGGAACGAAAGGCACTTGCCGAGAAGATACAGCAGACAGAGGACGAAATCTCCGTAAAGTTGGACAAGCTCCCCGATATTCTGAAAGAGGACGGTTATCCCGATGTTCAGGCATTTATGGCAACCTACCGTGAAATGGAGGGTGTTGTGGAACGCTATGAGCGTGAGGTATGGGAATACAATCTGAAACTCAAGCAGAAAGAGAAGCCAGCCAAGAAACCGCCCGAAAAGCAGAGCGTCAGAGAACATCTCCGACAGCTTCAGGAACAGGGCAAACAACAGTCTCACAAGAAAAAATCCTTTGACAGAGAAAGGTAACTTTGGCAAAGAAAAACCGCCGCTATGGCTTTACCCATACACGGCGGAGTACATAGTGACATCGGTCTATTTTAGTATGCAAACAAGATTATTCTGCTTATTATTTGTATTTTTTGAATATATGTTTGAAAATTATATGACCACTTATAATTTGAAACATCATATATGCACACAGATAAAAAACAAATATTTTTCCGTTCTCCAGAATTTCTAACATGTCAAGTATAGCAAACAAAACAATCGATGCAGATATAATGCAAAGTCCAAAAACATATACATATCGTGCTGTCATGCCACGAACTTCGTTCTTTAGCTCATCGTGCAATTCAATGTTTTCGGCTTCTAATTTTTCTTTATAGCGTTCTACATTGTTTGGAGAGTTCCAGTAAAAATATTTATAAATCATTACCATCCCAGGAATAATTCCGGCTCCGGCAAAGCCGAACATTAAACTGTCTAATTTAGTATCAGTAAATATCCCGATAAGTAAAAATATAATGCCTGCAACTACATACGCTATCCCGCATAACCAATTACTCTTTTTCATTCTTGTTACCCCTTTCGTGGATAAAAATTTCATCAATTCTCTTTCCAAAAAAATCAGCGATTTCAAATGCCAAATCCAAAGATGGGTTATATTTTCCCGTTTCAATGGAGCTTACAGTTTGTCTCGAAACCCTTATTGCTTTTGCAAAATCTTCTTGGTTCAATCCTAAGTGTTTTCTTAATTCTTCAACTCTGTTTTCCAAATAGCACCGCCTCCGTTGACAAGGTTCCTTTACATTTATATAATAGCATCGTTTCGAAAAGTTGTCAAGTTTCCTTTACAAAAAAATCTGATGTTCAAGATAAAAAACGACAGAGAATCAATTCCCTGCCGCTTTTACTTATGCGTAAATAATTTCGCTGTTTATGACTTCCTCTGCACGATTGTGAATGTTATTCATTAACTGTACCCATAACATAGGTTGCTCAGCTTTGAGCTGTTCCGTCACATTCTCTTTCGCAGTCATTTCCTTAACCAGTCGATAAAGCATACTCTCAGCTTGTTCGTTGATGTCAGCAAGATAGCTGTTAAGTTTACCGCTTATTAGAAGCGTTTTGTAAGTTGCGTTCTTATACTCTTTCAGATAGCATTTGTGTCGCTGCCCCCAAATGCCAATAGGTCTTTCTTCTTCGGCTGATAAGATAAGACAAGGGATATAATAATCTCCTTGCAGTTCGTACCAAAGCCCGTTGCTTTCATCATAGATATACTTGTCCATTCAATAAATCCTCCAGTATAATATATTCGCACATACATCACAGTTTCCCGATTACCACACTTTGTTATATTGTGTTATCAGATTTTTCTGCCCTTGATTTTGCCCTTATGATTGTGCAGAACAAGGGTAACATTGTGTGAAATCATATAAAGGGATAAGGTGAACACATTGCGATAAATCCTTTGTTTTCAAGGCTTTTGGAGGATTTTATTAAAGCTCTGTGAGCTTCAATAACCACTTATAAAATCGTGGTTTTCAAATTCAAGTTTGCCATATCCACGTATTGAAAATACGTCGCCCGGTTTTAACTGGTAGCTGCTGTTTTCGTACAACCTGTTGTTTAGTGAAAATTTCTTTTCCCTGAACAACAGGGATGTGCTGCTTCTTGAAAGGCCTGTTATTGTGGCGGTCACTGCGTCCGCTCTTGCAGATGCCGCGATTATGTGCAGAGGTTCCTTTTTTATCTGTATCTCATCAGTATCCTGGGTGCTGCAAAAAGTACATTTTACATTTGTGTGCCTTATCTTTGTCAGATTTTCTGCGATATAATCGGCAACAGTGTCCACACAGAATATATAGGCATTGTTGTGTTTGCCAGAATGAGTGGATTCGGTGACCAGTATATCGCCCACCATCTCCCTCTCAATGCCAAGATTCATAAGTGCCCCAAGGAAATCCCTATGGTTCAGATCATCTGAGAATTTGTCCGAAACAGCGGAAACCTTCATGGTGCAGATGGGAAAAGCCGGTGCGTAGCCGCAGTCGGCTTCATTTCCAAAGGCGATCATAACGCGGTCGCAGGATTCCCTGCCTCCAAAGATGGTATATCCTGCAAATGACAACTGTTCAAGATTGCTGTAAAATACTTCCATGTCTGCAGCGCTCAGAAAATTAGTATATGTATATCTGTTCTGGCGGAAGGCGGCATTTGCCAGATCCTTTAACCGCCCCTTTAGAATATCGTTTTCATTCATAGCATGTCCTCCGAGATCATTGACTTCTTACTATTATATTACAACACTCCGATCTTCGCCAACAGTCAAACGAATTTGACAGCTTTGCACGATAATCTGAAATTTATTGTTGCGAAAAGTGATCATAATGAACAATAAACCGTTCAAACGTGAAAAAAACAATCATTTTGCATTCAAAAATCTTCTAAAAACTATTGAAATGCGCAACTGTTGATAAATTACCACAAAAAAAAGCCTTCGTTTTATAAATTTTTGCGTATTTACAATTTCAAAGTGTTTTGATAGTATATGGGCATAACAAGGAGATGAGTTGTGATCAACAAGCCTTCTGGTTATAAAAAAGACAATCACTTATATTTTGATAGACGGAGGGTTCCCTTAGCACGAAATTCGTAGAAATCCCTTTATACGATGTAATGTAACCCCATAACCCCAAACCCCAAAACATAGGAATCCTCCACTCCCCCCTTCTTAACAGCCTGTCGCATAAGCGACGGGCTGTTTTTATGTTCTGAAAAACAGGGGAATTTAGAGTTTCATATTGGATGCGCTTATGGCGTTACCGAGTTCTGTGAGACTTTCCACGAAGGCTGCGTATTTGCATATGTCAGTCATCTTAGATTTTCTTTTGCTATTTCCGAGAATGCTATAGATATAATCTCTTGACTGGTCGATTATATATGTTGGCGTTGTGTCGTGCTCGTTGTTGAATAACATGGATTTGAAGTTCTGAAAAAAAGAATAAATTTCATAATCTATAGAATTGTCATTCCGCTGCATGTATTCGAGAAGCATATCGATATAGCGCAAAGCTGAGTGTACGTACAGGATAGAGTTTTCGTTTATGTACAGTACGGTTTCCGGCACAAAGAAAGATGGATGTGCGAAACCTTTTATGCTGTGCAGGGCTTCCATTTTCTGGGTGGCTGACTGGTTGAACGAGTAACGGTTTTTGTATTGTTCAATGATAGAGAGCGTGTCCGCTGAATTATTTTTTGCTATTACGCGCCGTCTCTCGTTGATGTACAGTTTTAACTCCAATAGAAGAAAATATATATCCGGGGATGAAAAACGCTGCGAGTTTTTGATATACGGAAATGAACCTGTCATTCTTCTGAAAAATGAGTCTGCTGTGGCATAATTGTTTATTATGCTGATGGCTGCATCTACATTGAAATTCTTGACAAATTCCCTGGTTGCGGGCTGATACACTGTCTCGTTGTCAATGCGGGATACATAGGAACTAAGAAAGATTATCTTCTCTTCTGCGGTGAGTTCGTATCCGTTGAGGTTACAATAATTGATGGCGGAACAGGGGGCATCGGTTTGTGTTTCGGCATTGTTTAAGTCTGTCATAATGATCTCCTTTGTTTTTGTATGGATAAAAATGTAGCACTTTAACGCGATAAGTGGTAGGATATTTATGGATACAAAATTGTACAATATGTATAAATGTATACAATGGAGGAGAGAGATGAATAGAAGGAGAACAAAAAAGGGGGCGTCGGATTCTACAGAAATGGTAGATACGATAGGCTTCAATATGCGGGATATCCGCAAAAACAGCAGATCTTCGAAGTATACGGTAAAGTATATGGTTGCGGAGATAAATGAGCTCCTGCCGGAGAATCATAAGATAACAGAAGGGATATATTACAAGTGGGAGAATGAGGAGAGGCTTCCGACAGCGCGGCACATTCCGGCTATAGCTAGTGTTCTCGGTGTGTCTGAGACTGCACTTTTTCACTGGCAGGGTATGAAGAATGGAACTGTCAACAGTAAATATAGTCAACTGGTTGAGAGCGTTAAAGCACTTGGAGATGACAAGACGGCTGATATAGCCTGGCTTGCATCGGGTTGGTCAGGTGACCTTAAAGCTCTGGTTGAATTTGACATGCTGTATGCAAGTCTGCCTGCGGAGGACAGACGGGATGTGGCATCTCTTGGAATAAGATTATATGATGTGTGCAGGAAAGAGGGCAGACTGAATCAGGATGTGCCATCTGTGGATTTCTCTTATTTGCAGCAGGCTCTCAGGGATCAGCACAGGCATGGCCACGTTCTCATGGCCGGTGGCCTTGAAGCGGGCATCCATGTCTTTCTGGATCAGCTCCCAGATGGCCTGACCGTAGGGGCGCAGGATGATGAAGCCCTTGACGCTGGAATACTCGACCAGCTCGGCCTTCGTGCAGATGTCGGTGTACCACTGGGCGAAGTCGACCTCCTGAGCGGTGATCGCCTCGACCATTTTTTTCTTATCGTTTGCCATTTCTCTTTTCCTCACACTTTGTAAAACCGGGGACAGGCGCTCAGATACGCTCCTCCAGATAGTTGACCACATCACCGACGGTGTGGAAGTTCTCGATGTCCTCATCGGGGATCTCAACGCCGAACTCGTCGGACAAGGTGGTGATCATATCAATAACGTCAAGGCTGTCTGCGCCGAAATCGTTGACAATGTCGCTGTCGGGGGTAATCTTTTCAGGCTCTACCTCAAGCTGGTCGGCCAGATAGTCACGGATGCGGCTGAAAACTTCGGAATCCATAATTTAACTCCTTTATAAACACAGATATACATTTAATATATAGCGTATCTGCGGGTGAATGTCAAGGGGGTAAGTGTTAATTTTATGCCACATTGCATAGGATTTGCGGGGAGGTGGGCAAGTGAAGCTGAATTTTACCAAAATGCAGGGCGCGGGCAACGATTATATCTACATTGACTGCCGCGCTGCGGGGCTGCCGCCCGACGCCGCCGCGTGGGCGGTGCAGCTGTCGCGGCGGCATTTTTCGGTGGGTGCGGACGGGGTGATCTACCTCTGTCCCCCGCTGCGGGCCGACGGCGACGCGGCCATGCGGATGTTCAACGCTGACGGCAGCGAGGGGGTCATGTGCGGCAACGGTGTGCGCTGCGCGGCGGAATTTTTATACACCCACGGCGTGCGGCGGGACTGTATCCGTATCGACACGCCCTCTGCCGGGCAGCGGGTGCTGCACCGGGTCGGGGACGGGCTGTGGCAGGTCGAGATGGGCCGCTTTACGGCAGCACCGGACGCCGTGGGGGCCGTGGGGCTGGGCGGCGGACCGCTGCTGGATGTGCCGCTCTGCGCAGGCGGGCGCGCGTGGCGGGTACACTGTGTAGCCGTGGGCAACCCGCACTGCGTACTCTTTACGCACGAGCCGCCGCCCACCGGGGCGGAGCTGGCCGCCTGGGGCCGTGCGCTGGGGCACCACCCGGCGTTCCCGGGCGGCATCAATGTGGAGTTTGCCCAGCCCATCAGCCCCACCGGGCTGGCTGTGACGGTGTGGGAGCGCGGCAGCGGGGCCACGCTGGCCTGCGGGACTGGGGCCTGCGCCGTGGCCGCGGCGGCGGTGCTGACAGGCCGCTGTCCGCGCGGCGCGCCCATTTTAGTACAGCTGCCGGGCGGCACGCTGGAGGTGTGTGTACAGCGGGACGACACCGTGCTTTTGACCGGCGACGCCGCAGCAACATTTAGCGGAACCGTTTTGATTCAGCCTTGCAAACCACCGCGCGGTGTGGTATGATGTAAGTAATAACAATTTGAACAGTATTTCAGTCTGGAAGGGGGCTTTGCCCATGAACATTCACGAATCCGCAGAGGACTATCTGGAAAAAATTTTGATGCTGCAGGAGCAGAAGGGTTCTGTGCGCTCCATCGACATAGCCGTTGCGATGGGATTCTCCAAGCCGAGTGTCAGTGTGGCGATGAAAAATCTGCGTGAGAACGGGTATATTTCGATGGACCCGGACGGTTTCATCAAGCTGGAGCAGCCCGGTATGGAGATCGCACAGCGCATCTATGGCCGCCACCGCAAGCTGACCGCTTTTTTTGTGGCACTGGGCGTTGACCCGGATGTTGCCGCCAAAGACGCCTGCAAGGTCGAGCACGACCTGAGCGAGGAGACCTACAGCAAGATGATCGCCTTTGCCGAAAAAGCCGAGCAGGCAGAGCAGCCCCTGTAAAATCACCAGCCAAAAAGGCATGTGCACCGTTTGATGCGCATGCCTTTTCTTATATCTTATTGTTCATTCATCTGCTTATTGTCTAATCCTTCGAAAATGAGTCTAGAGTTAATATTTTGCCATCGTATTGCAATAAGTTTTCACAAACAATGGTTCACTTTTAATAATGGTAATTAAGCTCTACGCACTTATATGTATCTACCGGCGTCCACGATGTTCCGATAGCATCAAAGCTCCAAACTCCGTTTGCATCTATATTAAATTCATTTGCCAGTGCAGAACCGATCATATTGCCTTGCTCATCATAAAGAGAAAATCTGATTTCCACATAACTTAAGTTCTGATTTGAGTTATTTTTCACTTTTCCCGTGACATGCATACCATAGCCATCCCACACGCCTTCTGTCCCTTCTATGCCGCCAACTAATTCCAAAACAGGTGGCGCTTCAGTGGGTGTTGGAGTTGGTTTAGGTGTAACTGTAGCTATGGGTTCATCTACTACACTTTCTGGGGTCGTGCTGGTTTCTTTTGATGGAAACGGTATTGTAAATAGAATAATAGCAATAATAACCCAAAACCACCATTTTTTATAAATTGGCTTGGGCATTTTGGCACCACATTTGGGACACCGCTTTGCATTTTTTGCAACCTGTGTACCGCATACCTTGCAGACTGTAAGTCTATTTTTACTGCCGCAAGATGGGCACTTCTTTGCTTTGCTATCAAATTCATTTCCGCAATTCGGACACTTTATTTCTGCCATTATATTTAATCCTCCTCTTTTCTATCCTTTTCTTTACCGTATTCACATTATATCATTAAATACTACATATGTAAACCTTTGTAGTGTACAAAAAATACATATAAGTTTGTACACTTATACTATAAGGTGGTATGTATGGAAAAGAAACTAATTATTCGTCCAAGAAAACCCGCTTACGGGAAAACTTCTATCGTTTCTGCGCGTATTCCTGATGATACGTTAAAAAGGCTTGACAGCATATGCCAACAGACCGGACGTACACGGAATGAGTTGTTGGTCACCTGCATTGAATTTGCATTGGATAACATTGAAATCCGCGATGAGTAATTTTAATATTTAAATAAAAAGGAGCTGTTGTACATCTGGCATCCCCTATTTTTGTACGAACAAGCGTAAGAATCAAATAGTTTCAATACCTAAAACAAAGGCATGTGCAACAGATTTCCTTGAAAATGAGAAATTCTCAAGGAATTTGTGATGCACATGCTTCTTTGCGTTATTCGATTATACGTTTGATTTTGAAAACAGCTACTGTACTTTCGGCTAAAATGATGCGCATGCCTTTTTCTTACGTTTATTTTTTCCGCGCGGCAAGGGTCATCCCCACTGCGCCGAACAGCGCCAGCAGGGCGACGGCAGATGCGAAAATCAGCAGAGCCGTTTTATGGCCATTGATTTTTCCGTCGGTCAGCAGCAGCGGGCGGAAGGTGCAGGTATCATCCGGGCCGATCTCATCGTCGCCAAAACCGGCCTCGCGCAGATACGCGCGGAACTGTGCTTCGGTTTCGGCGTCCATGGGCTGCAGCGTGCCGCGCACCGTCACCCGGGAGCCGTCCCAGCGGTAGCTGCCGTCCGCATCATTGACCATGCGCTGGGTGTCCGCCACAACGGCGTCTGCGTCCGCCAGTTTGCTCTTAGGCAGTTCGACACCGATGTAAATCGTCGCGCCGGGCCTATTGACGGGCATGATGTACCCGCGCGGGGCCGTCTCGGCGTAGCAGCCTACCAGTGTGTCAAGGTCAGCTTCCAGGTACTTCCCCTGCAGGGCGCCGACGTCGTTGTCCGCCAGCGGGTCAATGCGGGTCGCCCCCTGCGCCAGCACAAGTGCAGACGGCCCGAACAGCACGCCGATGGCCGCCGCAATCGCCAGCAGACCGACGGCAAGGCAGCACTTTACGGCAAGCGTTTTCTTTTTGTGAGAGTGCGGCATAGTTTTCTCCTTCTCCGGTTTGCATCGGGATGGGTTTATTGTAGCAGAACGGGGAGAAGGAGTCAACGGGGCGGCGGCGCAGAATATATTCCCGGTTTTATATGGGGCGGTGTGCTTTCCCGGCTTGCAATCCGTGTATAATTCTGCTAGAATTATAAGAGAATACTACAGGAGGTGCTTTCCATGATCATCAAATCTTCCACTGCGCTTCGCAATGACTACGGCACGATTTCCGAATTGGCCCATGACGAGGCCGAGCCGATCTACATCACAAAAAACGGTGAAGGCGACCTTGTTGTCATGAGCATCGAAGCCTTCGAGCAGCGCGAGGAGGCTTTGAAGCTGCGCGCAAGGCTCGAGGCCGCGGAGCAGGCCCGGCTGGCTGGTGCCCCTACCTACACGCTGGACGAATCGCGTAAGCGGCTGGAGGCGATTTATCAGCATGGCTAAGCTTGTCCTTCTTGAACCCGCCCAGCGTGAGCTGGAAGAAATCGCACAACTGCACAGGAATCTTGTCGGACCAAATTCTGCACGTAAAGTCACAAACAAAATTTTTGATGCGCTTTCCCGGCTGGAGCTTTTCCCGCTGTCCGGCTCACTTCCCCGCGATAAAGCGCTGCTCCGGGATGGGTACCGCTATGTTTTCGCGGGAAAGTACATCTGCGTATACCGCGTTCTGGGTGATACTGTCTACGTTTATCACATTGCGCATGGTGCCAGCAATTATCCGCTCCTGTTCAAGCGTCTTTTGCGGGATGAAAAAATCTAAGTGTATCCATGTTTTTACCCTCCCGCTGCTTTACTGCATAGAATCTATCCTCATTATACAGTTTCTTTTGCGTAAGGAAGTGATAGCTTGATTTCAGTCTGCGCGGCATGACCGAGCAGGAAAAGCGCTTGGTTTACAATCTGATAGACTACATCAGCGAACTCAATAAACCGTAACCAAAAACCGCCCTCTCCGGTTTGACCCGGAGAGGGCGGTTTCAGCTATTTGCTATTCGCAGTTAAGCTACTCGCAGATTACAGCTCAGCGAAGTACTTAATGGTGCGGACCATCTGAGAGGTGTAGGAGTTCTCGTTGTCGTACCAAGACACGACCTGAACCTGATAGGTGTCGTCGTCGATCTTAGCGACCATGGTCTGGGTAGCGTCGAACAGAGAGCCGTAACGCATACCGATGACGTCGGAAGAAACGATCTGATCCTCGTTGTAGCCAAAGGACTCAGAGGTAGCAGCCTTCATGGCAGCGTTGATGGACTCCTTGGTGACGTCCTTGCCCTTGACAACGGCAACCAGGATGGTGGTGGAGCCGGTGGGGACGGGAACGCGCTGAGCAGAGCCGATCAGCTTGCCGTTCAGCTCGGGGATGACCAGGCCGATGGCCTTGGCAGCGCCGGTGGAGTTAGGAACGATGTTCTGGGCACCAGCACGAGCGCGGCGCAGGTCGCCCTTGCGCTGCGGGCCGTCCAGGATCATCTGGTCGCCGGTGTAAGCATGAACGGTGGTCATGATGCCGGAGACGATGGGATAGGTCTTGTTCAGGGTGTCGGCCATGGGGGCCAGGCAGTTGGTGGTGCAGGAAGCAGCGGAGATGACCTGATCCTCAGCGGTCAGGGTCTTCTCGTTGACGGAGTAGACGATGGTCTTCAGGTCGTTGCCTGCGGGAGCAGAGATAACGACCTTCTTTGCGCCAGCCTGGATGTGAGCCATGCTCTTCTCCTTGCTGGTGTAGAAGCCGGTGCACTCCAGAACGACATCAACGTTCAGCTCGCCCCAAGGAGCATCCTTTGCGTCCTTAACGGCGTAGATCTTGATCTCCTTGCCGTCAACGATGATGGAGTCCTCGGTAGCCTCGACGGTGTGCTTGCCCTCGCCGATCTTGCCGCAGAAAGAGCCCTGAGCAGTATCGTACTTCAGCAGGTGAGCCAGCATCTTGGGGCTGGTCAGATCGTTGATTGCAACGACCTCGTAACCCTCAGCATCAAACATCTGACGGAAAGCCAGACGGCCAATACGACCAAAACCATTGATAGCAACTCTAACATTAGCCATGTTAATCGTACCTCCTAATTGTTCTTACCCTTTGATCGGATAATTCACGGTATCTTTATTTTAGACCAAAACGGCCCAACTTTCAAGT
>OMDK01000972.1_pt1 | contig 12444 bp, 17 predicted proteins | sample 1645201 | NCBI WGS metagenome assembly OMDK01 (sample SAMEA103958151, study PRJEB25191) | human gut metagenome
AAGGGCACAAAGCAAAACAAACCAAACGACACGAAAAAGGAGAAAAACAACAATGAAGAAGACGTTGACGTTTAAGAACATGGTCGAGACTTATGTCAATTACAGCGGTGACCAGCATGAAATGGATAAAATTTGGGACGCTTATTATCAGATGGCTTGTGTCGGCTTTATCGACCGCGATACATGGGATAAATTTAGCGCCCTTTGTCATGGCTGGTTTTTTGATGAAGACGCCTGTGCTATTTTTGATGATGACGATAATTATCTTGAAAGGCACGGATGTCACAAGTTAATTTGGCAGTATGTGCCGTATGCGGAATACGTATATAATAGATAAGCCGAAACGCCCGTTTCTGGGCGTCCGCGTTGGATGGCCGCGACGCGCTGACGATGGTAGGCCGGGATAACGATAGCAAAGGAGATCAACCATGAAATATTTTAGCAATTGCAGAAGTCTCGACGAACTCAAGAAGGAGGTCTGAAACAATGAACATTATTTTGTGGGCTGTTGTAGGGCTGGCGGTGCTTGTGTTTCTGATTGCGGTATCAGTAACATGTTCCGCATTTTCGACCACCTTTGAATGTGAGGCTGTATTTGACAAGATAACGTTTGCGCTGTTGCATACGTTAGGTATTGCAGCAGCCGCCACGGGTTTCGCAGGGATTCTAATACTGATGATGGAAAGGGGTGGTGCATAATGTCCCGCAAGCCATCCATCACGCGCACGATCGCCACGGAAGACGTGACAATCAGCGCAGCAAACGAACAAAGTGGCAGGCTGCAGGCCTTGACTATTACAATCCCGGTCGGTAGTAAAACCGACCTCGAGCGCATGCGCGTGATTCGTCCGCAGCTACCGCCGCACATTCAGCCGCTACGGGTTGTGAAAGTCGCGCCGCCGGAAACTCATATATACCGCATGAGCATTCCGGATTTTGTCGCACACGCTGCGATTTATGATTGCCGTGACGGAAATAAAACTGAGACAGGAGGTAATAAGTGTGATACCATTTCCGAATAAAAAATATAACATTATATACGCAGATCCGCCGTGGAGCTATAAAGATAAGGGTTGTTCGGGTAATGCAGAAAATCATTATAGCACGATGAAACTTGATGATATTTGTAGTTTGCCAGTGCAGGATCTAGCTAGTGATAATTGCGTTCTTTTTCTTTGGACAACTTACCCTATGCTAAAAGAAGGATTGAAAGTAATTGAGGCGTGGGGGTTTAAGTATAAAACTATCGGTTTTCAATGGGTAAAACAAAATCGAAAAGGTGTCGGTTACTTTTTTGGCCTTGGCCGTTGGACTAGGGGCAACACGGAACCGTGCTTGATCGGCGTAAAAGGTAAGCCGCGCCGAATGAATAGTGGTGTGAGTCAACTTATTTTTGCCCCGATTCGCGATCATTCACGAAAGCCGGACATAGTACGTGATAAAATTTTGGAGCTTATGGGTCCGGATAACGCACGCATCGAACTTTTTGCGAGGACGAAGGTAGCAGGATGGGACGCGTGGGGGGATGAGGTAACATAAACTTAAACAAGTTATAAACAAGGTGTAAACGTGGTCAAACCACTTTACATAAATAACAGAGCAGCCGGCTCATAAAACACAGGCAGAAAGGAAAAATAATTATGGCTAATCAGAATTACACCTGCAAGATCGTAGAGAGCAACGGAGAGTTTGACGCATACGAGCGTGTCATGTGCAAGGATCTGGGGGACGCGATTCCTCTGGACGATGCGACGCAGCAGGGACCGGTCGTGATCGCTTACGAAAAGCACTTGATCCTCGGAATCCACAACGAGAAGTCCGAAGACAAGGACTATGAAAAGTGCGTTGTGATCGATCCGGAGGGCCGCAAGTTCGTGTGTGGCAGTGTGACGTTCCGCCGCGAGCTGGAAAACATCGTTGCCGAGCTGAGCGATGCCGGAATTACCACCGATTTCAATATCAAGGTGTACCGCAAGGCATCCAACAACTACAAGGGCAAGGATTTCATTACCTGTTCCCTGACCCGCGAAAAGCCCACTTTCTCGACCGAACCGGACGGTTGCGTCATGTGTCTCGAACCTGACGCGCAGTAAATCCACAAGGCCCGGTGTAACAGCCGGGCCTAATCCTAAATAGGGAGTGATGATATGGCAACTCCGAAAACGCCAAAAAATCTACTTGCATACAACAAAGAGTTGCGCCGAATTGAACGCTTTATGCGCGCAGCCGAAAAGCGAGGCTTTACCTTCCTAACCGATATACCGGAGAAAAAACCAACGCCGACAAAAAGAGACGTTGAGCGCCTGAAGAAGCTGACTCCGGAAAAACTGTATAGCCGCGCATACTACACGGATGATAGTGGCAAACAAGTCCCGGCGTCTCCGCAACGTGGCGGCAAGTGGATGCCAACAAAATCTGGAGAGATTACAGTTGGCGGCAAAAAGCAGAATTATCAAGCGGCTATGCGTGCAGCGTATAAACGCATGTCACGCGCAGAAGCCAGGAGCAAGGCACAATCCGAGCGTTCCGCCGAAAGCCGAACATCCAAAACAGAGCAGAAAGCAGTAGCGAAGCGGGAAGCAGAACAAGCGCGTCAGGAAGCACGTGCAGCCAGTTATCAGAATATCATCGACAATCTAAAAGACCCGCTAATTGCATTTACTCCGTCCTATCGATGGGACGATATTGCAAAACAAACTGCAATTCAATACCACAATTTTTTCGAGCGCGTTTTGAACGCGGCGGAATCAGAATTAGGTGCAGCGGAGTTAGCTAGAAGAATCCAAAACAATGGCGTAGAGCTCCAAGAAATCATCGACGAGATGCTCTACAAATACTATCACACGACCGAAGAAGCCCGGTTTAATTTGAATCGATTTGTACGACTCATTATGGGCAAAGACGCAAATCTTGCCGATTACTCACCTGGTAAAGGCGAAACACTTGCGGAAGAAGCCGAGTATTACACGGCTGCTGACGGATCAAGTTTTAGCAATGAATACGCCGTGCGAGGTATGTCAAGTGGCTACTATGACGCAGAGCGCGGTGCACCGGTTGACACATCGCTTGAGATCACGACAGGCGCCAGCGATATGATAAGGGTGCAGGGTGGCGTCATTAGCATGGATGACTTTTTAAGGGGCGGTGGTGTTATGCCGTTTGAAAAGCCGGACTAAGACCTTTTTGGTCGGGGATTTTGAGACAACCGTCTATGAGGGGCAAAAAGATACCGCCGTTTGGGCAGCTGCAATTGTGCCGTTGTTTACAGAATCAGTTGAAATCTATCACAGCATTGCGGACTGCTGGGAAGGCCTTCGTAAAATCCCGGGGGATATCGTCTGCTATTTTCACAACTTAAAGTTTGATGGTGCTTTTTGGCTAGACTTCCTATTGATTCAAGCCGGGTACAAGCAAGCAGTTTATGATGTAGACGATGTGCAGCAAGTACGTTTTCAGAAAGAAAAAGACATGGAAAATGGCACAATTCGATATAGCATTTCTGACATGGGTGCATGGTATACGATTTGTGTCAAAATCGACGGCAGATTTATAGAATTTCGGGACAGTCTAAAGCTCCTCCCCTTCTCGGTCAAAGAGATTGGTAAGAGTTTCGGAACGGCACACCAAAAATTAGACATGGAGTATGAGGGCTTCCGTTACCCCGGTTGCGAGATCACACCGGAAGAACGTGAATATATCGCAAATGATGTGTTAGTTGTAAAGGAAGCACTTGAAATCATGGTTGCTGAGGGGCACTTGAAACTCACGATTGGGAGCTGCTGTCTGTCTGAGTATCAAAAAATAGTAGGTTATCCTTTTTATAAAAAGTGGTTCCCCGACTTGACTATAGAGACGCTGCCAGAAGTATACGGCGCTAAGACGATGGACGCATATATTCGCAAAGCATACCGGGGCGGCTGGTGCTATGTCGTACCGGAAAAGCGTAACATCGTTTATCATAACGGGATAACGGCAGACGTCAACTCACTGTATCCTAGTATGATGCACAGTATGTCAGGCAACAAATACCCTATCGGCATGCCGACCTTTTGGCGAGGGAATCTCATACCACCGGAAGCACAAGCAAGCTACAGTTTCTTTTATGTGAGAATCCGCACGCGATTTCGGATAAAGCCTGATAAGCTGCCGTTTGTGCAGATTAAAGGTAATTTCTGGTATCGGGGCACAGAATCCCTAAAAACATCGGACGTATACGACCGCAGAACAGGGAAAATGTGCGAATGGATAACAACACCCGACGGGAAACGACGGAAAGCTATCGTAGAGCTGACGCTAACAGAGATGGATTTCCGCCTGCTGCAAGAGCATTATGAGTTAACGGATTTTGAGATTCTCGACGGCTGTTATTTTACTGCGGCAAAGGGCTTGTTTGACGAGTACATCGACAAGTACGCTAAAATCAAAAAAGAATCAAAAGGCGCGAAACGCACCCTAGCTAAATTGTATCTTAATAACCTGTACGGCAAGTTAGCAGCTGGCGATGATAGCAGTTTCAAGGTCGCATACCAGAAACCGGATCGCAGTATCGGCTATACCATAGTAGAGGCTCACGACAAAAAGCCGGGGTATATCCCCGTAGGCGCAGCTATCACAAGTTATGCACGCTGTTTCACGATTCGGGCGGCGCAGGCCAACTATTACGGACCAGAAGAGCCGGGTTTTATCTATGCTGATACCGATAGTTGTCACATGGATATCCCGCGCGATGCCGTTCGCGGCATGAAAATCCACGACCGTGATTTTTGTTGCTGGAAGCTGGAAAGCGGATGGGATATGGGGTTATTTGTCCGGCAGAAAACCTACATAGAACACGTCACGTCCGAGGATGGCGAACTCATAACTGAGCCATTTTATGATGTGAAATGCGCTGGCATGCCGAAACATTGTAAAGAGCTGTTTTTGAAATCCGTTGAAGGATGGAAGCCAACGGAAGACGACCCAGAAAGTGAGTATAGTCCTGAAGAGCTTTCCTTCTTACGCGAGAAACGCGAGATAACTGATTTTAAACTAGGCTTAACCGTCCCTGGCAAGCTGCTTCCGCGCACGATCCCCGGCGGGGTGCTGTTGTGCTCGACAACATATGAAATGAGGTGATAACAACGACCGACATGGAGGCTAAACGTTTAGCCGTTGCGATTATTCAGGTGGGCGTCCAAGACTATGTTCGCTGCAGTAAAGAGCTGAAACCTCGAAGCAAAGAACGCGGTAACAAGTCTATGTATGCCCGTTCTCAGAATCGAACGGAAATCGCACAGTTTTTCAAGTCCGAATGGTATTACTTTTTGTGTGAATGCCTAGGGCTTGACGATGAAACCGTTAAAAAATGCATTTTGCGTGAACAGATGGAGGTGAAACGCCGTGCGAATGCAGTTTAAGTTAACCGTCGTATGCAAGGACGGAAGCGAAGTGGAGCATCAGTTTCCATTTTGGTATGACTTGCTGAACTATGTAACCAGTATGACCACTTTGGAAATGAAAAGCTACAAAGAAATTCGAGCTGAATATATTAAGGGGGTATAACAATGAAGGTGAAAATTGTAAAGATCAAGGGTGCGAAAAACGTAGAGAAAATGGAAATGCTGAAGCGGAACGTAATTGAAAGCTGTATTCGATCGATTGCGGAAGCAGATACAATTGCCTCTGTTGACGGATATGACGAAAACTATGTTCTGGAACTGATTGCGAGAACTTTGCTCAACTATGCGAAAAGGAGACGTGAAGATGAATAACATGGAGTTACGCGAGAGACTGGAAAAACTGTTAAGGCTATTGAACGAGGCGGAAGTCTTGTCGGTGGATAACGTGCTAGGGATGGCACAGGTAGCAGGTTGCATCAAACTTGTAAAGGGCATCCTGAAGGAACTTCCTGAATAAAATAAGGCCCCCTCGCATGAGGGGGCCGTATCAAAATCGGAGAGTTACACAAAGGGATTCACGATATCCGTAACTGTCCCGGCGGCGTAATTTCAGCCGTGTGATCCGGGCAGAGCAGAGCGTATAGTCTCCGGTGATACCTATTTAATAAGCAAGCGCCTTGAGGACGGCTTCCTTGCAGGACAAATTCTTGAAACGGAAGGCGCCTAACTCAAAGAAATATCGGAACTGACTAAGCATTGCGTCGGAACGCCTGAGCATCACGTAATTAACTTCATGATCCTCCGTTGTTACCGTGATACGGACAGGGTAATAATCATCTGCTTTATCATCACAATACATAAAGCCGAGATGCGGGTACTCCCGGATCGCATAATTCTTCCCGCAATATCGGAGCGTAGCGATATATCGGCTAACGCCCTCGGGCCTTCCGATAAATGCAACGTTGTCATTCAGATACACACCCTGCCCTGCATAGGCTACATAATCATTTTTTGCGAATGCCCGGTTGAATGCGCTCCCCTTTTGGGCTTCCGCAGCAGAATCTACATAGCCTTGCTCCAAAACAAAGCCGTCGCCCTTGAGGAAACGAGTTTCCTTCCGGAGGCGTTCGGAGATACCCATCTCGATGTAATACGGATTGAGCAAGCTGACAGGATTCGCGCACATATAAACCGGGACATATCGAACTTGTTCGCCTTGACCACGCGCGACAGATGTATGAATGGAAATAAATTTTTTCACTTCATTCGTGGCGTATGTATTCGTTTCACTCTGGAACTCGTCCATGAACATAGCTCCGGTATCAGAAAACAGATGCGCGTATTTCTTCACGGCTTCAGCCTGATTGATCGATACGGCGTAACCGCATTCGACGTCGTTCAAAAACAGCTTTTGAAATACGCCCATGGGCTTTGACGTCATGTTGTCCCCCGGGAACCATATGCCTCTGATATCCTTAAAAAATTTATCTGCGCAATCCTCCAGTTCATATTTGTACCGATAGATTAGCATAAATTTTTCCCGCGTCTTTTTGAAGCGACGCACAAGCATGCCGGAAAAATAGCAGGTTTTACCGCCGGTTCGGTTCGTTGTGCACATATAGATTTCAGGGCGCTTTCCATTGATATCCAGCATTGATAGCAGTTTTGTTCCGTCGTAGTACGCCATACAAATACACCACCTATAATTATTATAACACATTCGTGCCTTTTGTCAATTGACAAATCGCACGCGTGTGATATAATGATAATAGGATTCCATTAAAGGAGGTGAAAGGCTATTAACGTTCAGACCATTCTTAACATTATCACGCAGGTCGGATTTCCTATTTGTGTTTCCCTGATGTGCTTTTGGTATATCAAGGTCATTCAGGAAAAGCACAAGGACGAGATTTCCGAACTTTCCAAAGCAATCCAGAATAACACTCTGGTAATGCAGCAGCTCGTTGATAAGCTGGATAATGGCTAAAAAGATTTTTCTTAGTCCCTCGGATCAGTTTGAAAATACCTATGCTGGCGGCGCCACGAACGAAGGTGAACAGATGGGGATGCTTGCGGAAAAGCTGGCCCCGATCCTTCGGCGATGCGGTTTTGAGGTAAAGATCGTGCATCGGAGCCCTTTGGCAAACAAGTGTAATCAATCTGACGCATGGGGTGCAGACCTGCACCTGCCGCTTCACAGCAACGCTTTTAACGGAACTGTCTCTGGAACTCGGGTCATGTGCATGCGAACCGTTGAAGGGCAGCTCGGCTATGAGTATAGCAAGAAGATTTTCAAGCAGCTCGACGCCGTTACTCCCGGCACTAGCTCCAACATTTCCGCGCAGCCGCAGCTCTACGAAATCCATGCGCCGCAGGCGCCTACTGTTTATGTCGAGGTTGATTTCCATGATGTGCCTATGGTAGCAAATTGGATCATCCATAATCTTGATGTAATTGCAGACGCCATTGCAAGAGGTGTGTGTGACTGCTTTGGCGTGAAGTACAAAGAGGGTGAGAACCTCGATGATCCGGCAATCTACCGCGTGCAGGTCGGAGCATTCAAGAATCACGATTATGCGGAGGTGATGAAAGCAAAGCTTATCGCGGAAGGTTATCCAGCGTTTGTCGTAAAATCGAATCAGTAAAAGAAAGGTGGTGAATAGACTTGGCTTGGCATGCTAGAGATATTGATTTGGGTGGAAACTATGTGACAGGGTCACAGGAGAGCATCGACAATGCCAATGAAATGGCTAACCTTCTAGCCGGTCAGGGCTGGTCTATCGCCGCGATTTGCGCGTTTTTGGGTAATAACTCAAGAGAAGGTGGATATAACCCCTGGAGTTGGCAATTGCAGCCCACAGGTCTTGCTACACCCACCTATTCGGAATTTTTAGCGTGGACTGACGAACAAGCAAAGAATCACGGCTACGGTCTGGTTGGCTTCACCCCCGCAAAACGATACATAAATTCTGAAAACGAAGCGGCTTTATCCGCGCACGGATATGCGCCACATTTTCGGGATAGTGCGCATCAGGGGGCAGCTACGGACGGTCAGGCACAGACTGTATTTTTGTTCACCGATGTGCCGACAAATTGGTCAGCCGGGCTATTCAATTACTATAACGCCGTGTTTACGGAAATCGGCGTTGATATCCGCAATTTTTACTATATCACGTTTGATCAGTTTAAGACTGGTAAAATTGTAAATAGTGATATCCCACTGGACTATTTGACTGGCGCGTTTGAATTGAAGTATGAAAAACCGTATGACAAGGGTGCAGCTTCATCCTATAAGGGAAGATGCTCGGATGCCGCTTACTGGTACGAATATTTCACGGGACATCCTCCCACGCCTACACCGACAACCCGAAAACTGAAAATCTGGATGTCCATGAACGCATGGACGTAAAGGAGGTAACACTGTGGCAATCAAAACAAAGCAGGAAGTCCTTGACGGCTTGAAGAAATTCATCCCGAATGATGATACTTCCGACGACACGCTTGCATTTCTTCAGGACGTCTCCGACACTCTCGATGCAGGCGCTGAGAATGTTGACTACAAGCAGCAGCTTGCAGAAAACGATAAGAAATGGAGACAGAAATACAGAGACGCCTTTTACAATCCGCCTGATAAGCCTGACCCGGAGCCGGACCCTGATCCGGAGCCGAAACACAGGTCGTATGCGGACTTGTTCAAGACTGAATAATTTTATGAAAGGAATGATTTAATGCCTAGAAAAATTGCAGTGTCCACCCTGAACGCATCCACGATTGATATCCTGAATACCATTCGTGCGAATGCGTCCGCTCAGTATCAGGATCAGGTTCCCGAAGTCGCAACGAACTATGACGTACGTCAGGTCGGTGACGTCTTCTTTGGTTACCCGAATCTTGCCAACGAATTCCTGAGCGCCCTTGTCAATCAGATCGCCCTCGTCCGAATCCGGTCCGCCACGTTCAACAATCCGTACCGAATGTTCAAGAAGGGATTCCTCGAAACCGGCGAGACGGTCGAAGAAGTATTCGTGCAGATCGCGAAAGCGCGTGACTTCTCCCCTGAGAAGGCTGCTTCCCGCGAACTCAAGCGCACGATCCCGGACGTTCGTTCTGCATTCCATCTGATCAACTGGAAGGTGCAGTACCCCGTTACCGTACAGCGCGAAGACCTCCGTCAGGCGTTCACTTCGATTTCCGGTGTTGAGGACCTGATTTCCAGAATCATCGACAGCGTTATTCGCGCTGCAGAGTATGACGATTTCCTGCTTGTCAAGTACCTGCTCATCAAGGCAGTGTCCCATGGCAAGATGAAGCCTGTTGCTTTCGATGCCGCTGATTCGAAAAACGCGGCAACCGCGTTCCGTGGCACGTCCAACATGCTGACGTTCATGAAGAACGATTACAACGCGGCTGGCGTAACTACGGTCACTCCCCGTGAAGATCAGTACATTTTCATGGATGCGCAGTACAACGCAAAGTTCGACGTCGAAGTTCTGGCAGCGGCGTTCCACATGGAAAAGGCAGATTTCCTTGGGCACCTCGTTCTCATCGACGATTTCACCACCTTCGATAATGCCCGCTTCGACGAAATTCGTGCAGCCGGTAATAACATCGAGGAAGTTACCACGGCCGAACTCGGCCTGATGGCTGACGTAAAGGCGATTCTCGTCGATCAGGAATGGTTCCAGCTTTACGACACGCTGAATGAGATGTCTGAGGCCTACGTTGGCAGCGGCCTGTACAACAACTATTTCTACAATCGTTGGGAGATCGTCTCCAGCTCCCCGTTCAGTAACGCGGTCGTGTTCGTCGATGATGGCGCCACGATTTCCGCCCCGGCGAATGTCGTTCTGACGGTTACCGGCTACTCGCAGGATAAGGCTGGAAACAAGGTGTACACGCTGACTGGCGCTGATCCGGCAAGCCTGCAGGCGTCTAACTTCCAGCTGGTGCAGACGGAGGCAATGACTAAGGCGCTGGTTGCCGTACATCCTTACGGAGCGATTATCCTGCCGAAGTCCGCGCAGACTGCAAGCTATAAGTATGACGTGGTTGCAACGATGGGTGGCGCAACTTACAAGCTGGTCAACGGCCTTGACAACACGGTCGTGCTCGGCAGCACGCTGACGCTCGTCAAGCAGTAAACGGAGGGACATTGCCCCTCCACCATTTAAAAGGTGGTGAGAAAATGGCTGAATATGTTGTGCCGAATACCACGATCTATATTATTAAGGATTGCCCGTGTGAGCCGGACTACAAGAATACGATGTATTTCGGGAACAAGGCGGATCAATTCGCAACGTTCAGCAAGTGGATCAAGTACACGCTCAATGCACAGAGCTACCAAAGATATGGCGCCGGGAGAATTCAGGTTGAGTTGCCTGTCGAGAATCTATACGATTGCAATTACCTGATTTTCCAGAATACGAACTTCAAGGATTCTGCCGGGAACGTAAAGAAATTCTATGCGTTCATCACGGATGTGGAATATGTGAACAACAACACGTCCACGATTACCTATGAAATCGACGTCATTCAGACGTGGTTGGGTGATTATGAAATCCGGGATGTTTTTGTGGAACGTGAGCATCCGCTGACTGATAACATCGGAGAGAACCTAGTGCCAGAACCCATTAACTTTGACGAATATACAATCAGTCACTACGATGAGGTGAGTTACACATTCAGCGGAGCGACAGTACCAACAAAGTTATCAAGTTTATGGATGATGGCTTGGTGGGCTGACGGTACAAGCCCGCACGTTGTCAGCGGCCTTCCGACGATGCTATGGGCATACGCTCAGCCGTTCACGGAACAAGGCCTGAATGCCTTCCGTTCGTATTTATCTGGTGCTGGTGTGGATGCCAATTCAATTGTCGCATTTGGACTTGTTCCCGAACTATTCGCACAAATTGGTCAAGTTGTACCCGACACGCTATCAACAGTTAAAAACTACCGCATACAATTCCTACGCCACTACAACGAAGCATTTGAATCCGCAACAGGAGGAGTTCGTAAAAGTTACACACCGCAATGCAAAAAATTATATACAAGCCCGTTTTGGGCGTTGTGGGTAACAAACAACACCGGAAACACAAAACTTTATCCGATGGAGCTTTTTACACCCGGCGTTACCTCGAACGACTTGTATTTCCAGTTAATCGGTGATTACTCCCCGAACCCGACTGTTATGCTTGTGCCTGAAAATTTCAAAACGATTCAAGGCGTAAATTATGCGGAAAGCATGACTTTATCCGGCTATCCGCAATGCGGTACGACCAGCGACACCTATAAGGCATGGTTAGCTCAGCAGGGCGGCGCTAATGCTGTTCAGTTCATTGGCGGTGCGCTTATGGCGTTAATGTCTGCAGTTAGCCAAAATTATGTCGGCGCTGTAGCTGGTGCAACACAGGCAGTTGGAGCGGCCGCTCGTCGGTGGGATGCCTCGACGATGGTTGATTCCGGTACGCCGGGCGGGAATAACAACTTGTTAGCAGCTGCGCATTTGATGACTTTCCATTATGGAATTCGGCATCTAACGGCAGAGGCTGCAGAACGAGTTGATATGTATTTCCGTAAATATGGCTATGCTACGAATACCGTGAAAAAGCCGAATATCGGAACAAGGCCATTCTACAACTACGTTAAAACAAACGGCTGTTCTATTGATGGTTCTATTCCGGCAAGCGCAGAAAAGCGGATTTGTGAAGTGTATGACCGTGGTATTACATTCTGGAAGTCTGCCGTACATTTCGGAGATTATTCCGTCGACAACTCTCCCGGTGCAACGAATCCAGAACATAGTGAGGTGGTGAGTTAATGGGTGATAGCTTCAAAGCGTGGTTGGCGGCTGATTCATTTAACCGGCTGACCTACAATTTTTATTATGACCGGCTGCTAGAGATGTCCTTAGCCAGGTACGAATGGATCAATCTTCCGGATAGCGTAGACGCACGGTTCCTTGAGTTGACCTTGTTCAAAAATGGTCTTGCGCTTTTCTTTGAAGATGATGTCCTTGGAATGCTGGCTCTGCCGGTTATCATTAGCGGCCCGTTCAACGTGTACAAAA
>OMDK01000981.1_pt1 | contig 12357 bp, 6 predicted proteins | sample 1645201 | NCBI WGS metagenome assembly OMDK01 (sample SAMEA103958151, study PRJEB25191) | human gut metagenome
GTTGGTGGTGATAAAAGACGTTACATTCGCCCACGATGTGATAGAGAATATCTACCGTGAAGGTTTCTCCCATCAGGCTCTCACCGAGAAACTCGAGGGGGCCACGGAGATGGAACAGAAGAAGATAATGCAGGAGATGAGGTCGGAATATTCGTTGCTGCCGGCAACGGCATTCACCGAAGACATAGCAAAGTTCAAGAGAGTGGAATTCGGTAACAGTCCAACGGGACTGCCGCAGGCCACCATCACCTTCAGCACCACACAGCAACCTTTGTTCCATAAGAACTTTGAACTGCTCACCACTGCGCTCGAAGACTATATGCTGAAAGGTTACAAACTATATATCCTTGCTGACAGCCAGAAGCAGAACCAGCGCCTTCGCGATATCTTCGACGAGATGGCGCAGAACAAGAAACTGGCTGACGGCACTGTGATAAGCGTCACGCCGATAGATTTCCAGCCGGTGGAGAAAACCTTGCATTGCGGCTTTGCCGACAATGACATGAAGGTGTGCGTCTTCACCGACCATCAGATATTCGACCGCTTCCATAAATACAGTCTCCGTTCGGATGCCGCACGCAGCGGAAAGATGGCGCTCACCATGAAAGAACTGCAGGAGATGGAGCCTGGCGACTTCATCGTACATGTGGATTACGGCATCGGAAAGTTTGCCGGTCTCGTGCGTGTTCCCGTTGGCGACAGCTATCAGGAGATGATACGCATCGTGTATCAGAACAACGACAAGGTGGATGTGAGCATCCACGGCCTCTACAAAATATCCAAATACAAGCGCCGTGACAGCGAGAAACCGCCACGCCTCAGCGCACTCGGTTCTGGAGCGTGGGAGCGACTGAAAGAGAAAACAAAGAAGAAGATAAAGGACATAGCCCGCGACCTGATCAAGCTCTATGCCACACGCCGCCATGAGAAAGGCTATCAGTTCAGTGCCGATTCTTTCATGCAGCATGAGTTGGAGGCGAGCTTCCTCTATGAAGACACCCCCGACCAATTGAAAGCCACCAACGACGTGAAGGCTGATATGGAGAGCCAGCGTCCGATGGACCGTCTTGTGTGTGGCGATGTGGGTTTCGGCAAGACCGAGGTGGCTATACGTGCTGCTTTCAAGGCTGCATGCGATTCCAAACAGGTTGCCGTGATGGTGCCTACCACAGTGCTTGCATACCAGCATTACCAGACTTTCTGTGGCAGACTTAAGGATCTGCCTGTCAGGGTTGACTATCTGTCGCGTGCCCGCAGTGCGAAGAAGACACGTGAGGTACTTGCCGACCTGGAGGCTGGCAAGATAGACATCATAATTGGCACACACAAGCTCATCGGCAAGAGCGTGAAATTCAAAGACCTCGGACTTCTCATCATCGATGAGGAACAGAAGTTCGGGGTGTCTACCAAGGAAAAACTGCGCAAGATGAAAACCAATGTGGACACGCTGACCATGTCGGCGACGCCAATACCGCGCACGCTGCAGTTCTCTCTCATGGGAGCAAGAGACATGAGCATCATACAGACGCCGCCGCCAAACCGCTATCCCGTGTGCACCGAGGTGCATACCTTCGATTCAGATATCATACGGACAGGTATTCTTCGTGAACGACCGCATCAGCAACCTGCCGGAGATTGCCAATGTGATACGCCGAAACGTTCCGGATGCGCGAATAGCTATAGGTCACGGACAGATGAAACCGGAAGAACTGGAGAAGGTGGTGATGGGGTTCATGAACTACGATTATGATGTGCTCCTCTCCACAACCATCGTGGAGAACGGCATCGACATCAGCAATGCCAATACCATCATCGTGAACGATGCACACCGTTTCGGACTTTCCGACCTGCATCAGATGCGTGGACGCGTAGGAAGAAGCAACAAGAAGGCGTTCTGCTATCTCCTTGCTCCTCCGCTGTCGAATCTCTCTCAGGATGCGCGCCGCCGGTTGGAGGCACTTGAGACATTCTCAGACCTTGGCAGCGGCTTCAACCTCTCGATGCAAGACCTCGACATGCGTGGCGCCGGCAACCTTCTCGGTGCGGAACAGAGCGGATTTATGGAAGATCTCGGTTTTGAGACATACCAGAAGATTCTGTCGCAGGCCGTGACGGAGCTTAAGAACGATGAGTTTGCTGAGATGTATCAGGAGGAGATGAAAGAGGGCAGACAACTCAAAGGCGACGAGTTCGTTGACGACTGCGCCGTGGAGAGCGACCTTGAGATGTTCTTCCCAGACCAGTATGTGCCGAGCAGCAGTGAGAGAATGCTGTTGTATCGCGAGCTCGACAGCATAACCAACGACAGTGACCTCGATAGGTATAAGGCAAACCTTATCGACCGCTTCGGTGCTATACCCCGTGAGGGCGAAGAGCTGCTGCATGTAGTGCCGCTACGGCGTCTGGGCAAGTCTCTCGGATGCGAAAAAATAATACTCAAGGGCGGCGTGATGCAGATGCAGTTCGTGACAAATCCCATGAGTGCCTATTACAAGAGCGACGTCTTCGACCGTGTGCTCCAGTATATCGGCAGCAACCCCCGCCAATGCAATCTCAAGGAGAGCCGTGGCAAACGCTATATGGTGGTGTCGGGCATTGACACCGTGGAAAAGGCGGTGGAGATATTGAAAAAAATTAATGGATAACGATTATGCTTATACTTACAACAATACTGATTTATTTCTGTGTGCTCATGCTTATGGGCAGACTGACGAGTAAGAAATCCAACAACGAGACGTTCTATCGCGGTGAGCGCAAGTCGCCGTGGTATGTTCTCGCTTTCGGACTCGTGGGAGCGTCAATATCGGGTATCACTTTCGTGTCGGTGCCTGGAATGGTGATAAAGCAAGACATGACATATCTGCAGACGTGTCTTGGATTCATCCTTGGCTATTTTGTCGTAGCTTTTGTTCTGCTCCCAGTGTACTACAAACTCAATCTCACCACTATCTATTCCTTTCTGCAGAAACGTCTCGGCAACAGATCGTATAAAACGGGAGCCCTGTTCTTCCTGCTTTCCGAAATGACGGGTACGGCACTTCGCTTCTATGTGGTGTGCAGCATCCTGCAGCGATTTGTATTCGGACCTGTAGGGGTGCCGTTCGTTGTCACCGTAGTGGCGCTCGTAATGCTGATATGGCTATATACAAGGCGCGGAGGAATAAAGACCCTCGTCTGGACCGATACCTTCCAGACCTTCTGTATGATGGCGGCATTGCTGATAATAATTGTGGAGGTTATAGGAAAACTCGATATGTCGGTGGGTGATGCTGTGTGGGCAGTGGTGGCAGACAGCCACAGCCGCATATTCGTGTTCGACGACTGGGTGTCTACTCAGAATTTCTTCAAGCAGTTTCTTAGCGGAGTGTTCATCGTTGTGGTAATGACAGGTCTCGACCAACACATGATGCAGAAGAATCTCACCTGCAAGACGCTGCGTGACGCACAGAAGGATATGTGTGTGGGAGGCTTTTTCTTTGTGCCTGTCAATCTGCTCTTCCTCAGTCTCGGTGTGTTGCTCCTGCTTCTGGCTGGCAAAGAAGGGCTTGCAGTTCCAGCCGACAGCGATGAGTTGCTGCCGATGTTCGCCGCATCGGGATGGATGGGGTCACTTGTGCTCGTGCTCTTCTCCATCGGCATCGTGGCAGCGTCGTTCAGTGGTACTGACTCTGCTCTGACCGCCGTCACCACAAGCTATTGTGTTGACATCAAGGAGCGTCCCGATGATGAGACATTGCGTCGCCGTGCACATTTCGGAGTTTGTGTGTTATTCGCCGTATTCATATTGGCCTTCAGAGTGATAAATTCCACCAGTGTGATAGACGCTATATATATCGTGTTGTCATACACCTCAGGCCCGCTCCTTGGTCTCTTTGCCTATGGCATACTGACCAAACGTGGAGTAAACGACCGTCTTGTGCCATACATCTGCGTGGCGGCACCAGTGATATGCTTTGCCATAAACCAGATTACGGTTTCGCTCACTGGATATAAGTTCGGTTATGAACTGCTGATGCTCAACGGCATGCTCGTGTTCCTCGGCATGTATCTCACGTCGCATAGAGCAGCGAAGGCCGCCTGACAGTAAGAATAGGTTTTCATCTGCATCTTTTTCGTCATTATTCTTAGGCATATACACCGTTTCCTGTAAGAAATATAGATTTCTTCTATATCAGGATAGAGTCGTTGATTTGTATGAATCTTGCATAATATGTATCTTTACAATCGTAAAAGAGATGATAATAAAAAGACAGACGACAATGCTGGCAAGACCGGTGTCACTGTCAGAATCGTTTAACAATAATAAAACAAGGAGGCTATTATGAAAAAGTATGTTTGCGACGTTTGTGGATATGTATATGACCCTGCAGTAGGTGATCCAGACAATGGTATCGCTCCTGGCACTGCATTCGAGGATCTTCCTGCAGATTGGGCTTGTCCACTCTGTGGAGTAGGCAAGGATGAATTCAGCGAGACTGAATAACAATAGAATAAATTACAAAATAGACCGGTCATTGGCATGCATGACATAATGCACATTCCAATGACCGGTTTATGTATTTAACCCCACTCTTCTGAAAAGCAAGATTCAAGCAATACCTGATGTCTGATTGCTTTTTTTGATTTTATCAAACTCTCTATTTCAATATTTCTGCCACTTCATCTTTGCTGATTCCTGTAATTTCAGCAATCTGCAGAATGTTCATACCGTTTGAATAGAGTGATCTTACTATATTATTTAGTTGCTCGCTCTTCTGCTGAAGCTGCTCGCTCTTCTGCTGGAGTTGTTCGCTCTTCTGCTGGAGTTGTTCGCTCTTCTGCTGGAGTTGCTCGCTCTTCTGCTGGAGTTGTTCGCTCTTCTGCTGGAGCTGCTCATCCTTATGCTTCAGTTCCTTGTCACGGTTCATTATTGCCGTGTCACGGTCCTCTATCGCCTTGTAATATTCGTCCTCCACGTTCATGTCCTGACGCATCTCGGAGTCGGCGGCAGCGGCTGTAAGACGATGGAGCATATACATCATGTCGGCATCATCCTCATATTTGTTCTCGTCAATATTGAGAACCTGCTTGTCTTCCGCATCTTTCCTCGACTGGTCGAAAACGCTGAGCACCTTCTCAAGGCGGTTGTTCACACGGCCTTTCAATCTCGGTATCTGCACAATTATGCTGTTGTGGGTGAGACTTTCAACGAACGGGTCTTCCTTGCCCGCCTTTACCACCTCGCCGTTGTAGTCGAACACGTCGTGGTTGACATAAACCACCGGCTCCTCAATGTCGCCGACTCGATGTCCGAGAAGGTAAACGGCAACCATTGGATATGCGAATCCTTTCGGCGAGTCTTTGCGGATGTTTATCTTGTTGCTGTACTGCGCACCCAGATACTGGCGGAAGCGCAGGGTCTCCGTGTCGAGCCATGTCTTCTGCAGTTCTATAAGGATGACGCGGTCCTTGAATCCCTCGCCCTCAGCATCCTTCTCCCTCACGGTGGCTGCAAAGTCAATGCGGAACATTGAAAGCGTGTCTCGTGTGGTGTTCACATACTCGTGCGGGCGCATCTCCACCTTCACCACCTCTTTCTTAAGCAGTGCAGAGAGGATGGTCTTTGATATGCGTTCGTCAGACATTATGTATTTGAACACGGAGTCGTAAATCGGATTGGCTACATGTAATATCATATGCGATGGCGTTTACAGGTTATTATATTTGCAAACTTACACATTTTATGTGAATTACGGACACTTAGATTACTTTTTTTTAGGGACGTCCAACAGAAAAGTGTCATTCGACTTTTTATCATATAGAATTCTCCCCCTAACGTGGGGAATGAAACCCCACATTAGGGGGTGATGTTCCCCACGCTGTGGGGGAAAAATCAAGGCCAGGAAACATAGTTGGAAACATGCCAAATGTAAGGAGCAAGAGACATGTCACCTCGTATACAAAATAAAAGATGGAAAGCTACACATTGAACTTTCCACCTTTTATTATTTAATAGAAATAAAATCTATATCATTACTCTGCCGGAATCCAGCGTGGGTCACCGAGATTCTTGTAAGAAGAGTTCTGCACTGTAAAGTCAGCACCAGTCTTGGCAGGATTAGCCCAGAGCTGGGCAGATGTCTCAGAAATCTGAGAACCGATCTCATAACCAGAGTTCCAGTTGAAGTCACTTGTATATACAGTGCCAGTAGCATCGATATCCTTCAGACTGCTACCCTTCACTGTCTGCGCTGCATCTTTGAAGTCGTAGTATGCTCCGATGAGAGAGTTTGTACATGCTACTGTAACTCCCGTCTGTTTCTGCAAGTCGAAGTATGGCTTGGTAGATTGTGCAGTGGTCGAGAGTAATAGAGAAGTTAGCCTGGCTTGTATTCGTCAACACAGAGTTGATTGTGTTGAGAGTACTGTTGGTAATGCTGACTGTTCCCAAAGTCAATGATTTCTGGTCCTTGGTATTCACGATACCATAAGTACCAATGTTTGTCAATACACAGTCATTTATCTTGATAGCATTGACAGTTGAATTCACGATACTCTGGAAGCGGAAGATACCACGGATATCCTTAACGTCACACTTCTCCATCTCGAGAGAGTTGAGAGTGAAAGTACCAGACTGGTTCAATACGTAACCGTCTGAGTTGGCACCATACTGGAGGTTGAGGTTATAGAAACGGACAACATCCATGCTTGATGACTCGAAGGAAACGCCCTTGAACTTGACAGTTGCCTTAGACTCGCCGGCTGCTCCCCAGAAATAGACAGACTTGATATTCTCAGGAACCTTGATTGTAGAGGTCTGTGCCTCCTCATTCAGAGCGGTATATTCCATTCCCTGTGGGAATACAACAACAACCTTGTCTGAAGTGGCATTAGCAAGAAGGTCTTTCACGTCATCGCCAGCAGCTACGTTGATAACCTCGTATCCGTCAGGGAAAGGTTCAGTGGTAGTGAACTTCATCTTACCACGAACGTTCTCGCCGTTGAGCAGCTGCACAGTGTAAGAAGTCTTTGCATTGAGACCACTGATTGTGAGTTCACCGGCAGCAACCTCGTCTGCAGTAACAGGCTGTGAAACGAGCACCTCATCGTCTTTTACAATCTGTGCTTCAGTAATCTGTTTGCCAGCCTTGAAGCTGACCTTCACGGTCTTTGAACCAGGCACAACATCGAGGATAATCTGCTCTGACTTGGTTGTGAAGCTATAGTTTGATTCTGTATCATCAAGATACTTCCATGTAGAGCCCTTGCCGTTTGTAGCACAGCTCTTGATACGGAAGTAATACTTTGTAGAACCCTCAAGTCCTGTCATAGTGTAAGGAGAAGTAGTGATTCTCGCATCCTCCTTATCACCGAAATAGATGCTATGCTCAGTTGTTTCAACCTCATCGAAAAGAGTGTCGGTGCTGATTTCTATTACGTAGAACTCAGCATCTGGCATCTTCTTGAATGTAACCTCAGCCTGGTCCTCACCTGGGCTTACGGAAACCTTGGAGGAATGGAACAGACGGTCGTAAGCAGGATCAACGTCCCAGTCGTTCGTCTCAGTACAAGCGGTGAACGACGCACCTCCGAGGAGCATCATAGCTCCGAAGAGAGCCTTGCTTATTATTGATTTATTCAGTTTCATCTTGATTTCTAAAATTTAAAATTATTTATGGAGGAATCCATAAGAATTCTGCAATGAACCCTCAGACTCGTTGATGGTACTGCTGTAGATTGGCAGGAGATAGCGGTTCTTCACCTTCTCATTCAAGCCACCGCTGATGAACTCGAGGTTTGCTACATTAGTCTTTTTGGTGTTAGACTCCTTAGCCTCGTCGCCCCAGAATGTAACATACTTATAGTCAGCAGCATTCTCAGGAGCCTCGGTGTCATACCAGCGTACAGACTTCATGTCGATCTTAACGAGTCCGTTCTCTGTATAAGTCTTATAGTAGAGCTTTGTAGGATACTCATAAATCTGAGTCATATAGTCATTCTTCATCTGGTCGATCTTGGCGCTAAGCAAGTTCCAACGCTCCAGCTCGTACTTACGAACACCCTCACCAGCGAACTCCAGAGCGTTCTCGTCAACGATGGCGTTGAAGAAAGCGTCCTTGTCTGAAGAGATACCATCGATATAAGCCTTTGCCTCAGCCTTGTCAGCGTCAGCATAGGCACGCTCGTGAACGAGAGCAAGAGCCTGACGGGCAGTCAGACCGCAACCGCCGGTAGCGACATCAGGATTACCGTTGAGTTCGTTCATCACCTCAGCATACCAAAGAAGGACCTGAGAGTAACGAAGCTTCACATAGTTGATACCAGTACCGAACTTGGCATTCTTGATCTTTGCGATAGCAGACCAGTCGTCGCTGAACTTGCGAACGTCCCACTTTCCGCAATAGATGTTGAATGGTTTGTTGCCGAGCATAGTCTCTGTGGTAACGCCATTGTCAACCTTGATTTCGAAGTTGGCACATGTAACGTCACGACGAGTATCCTTGCCGCTGTGGTCGTACTTCCAGAAGAGAGTAGAAGGCAACTGAACGTTAGCTGAAGAGTTTCCCTTCAGAGCATAAGCACAGTTGTCAGCAAAACGCACACCGATACCATAGCCCAACTCGCTGGAGTTGCCCAATCCCATAGGAACCTCGAAAAGGTTCTCCTGATACTGGGTGTCGAGAGTCTGCTTGTTGATGAGTGTCCACTCATCCTCGAAGCTTGGGTTCAGCTGGTGCTTGCCAGAACTGATGACAGCATTGAGATGTGTCAGCGCAAGGTTGTAATACTTCACGCGGTCTTCATCGCTGCAACGCTGTGTAGGATATGTAGGATCACTATTCTCTGTAGCTGTTACATATCCCTCCTTTGCAGCCTCACGAATAGCCCAACCAGAACGCTGAAGTGCAATCTGAGCGAGGAGAGCGTGAGCATAACCCTTTGTGGCATGCTCTGTGGTATAGCTGCTCTGACCAGCCCAAGGCAGATAGTTGATCGCCTCCTCAAGGTCATTGATTAGATAGTCCATGATCACATCACGGTCTGTCTTGCCGGTATTGATGTTAGAGAGGTCGTTCTTTGTAGGCTCAGTCTTGAATGGAACATCACCCCAGTTACGTATCAACTCATGATAAAGCATAGCTCTGAGAGTGAGCGCCTCGCCCTTATACTGAAGGAGCTGCTTTTCCGTCTTGTCAGTTGTCTCTGGAGAAATTCCCTTGAGACCCTCAATGATATTGTTGCAATACTCGATACTCTCATAGAGGTGATCCCATGCATCACGAGACTTTGCGAAAGAAGCGTCGTTGTCGGCATAATAGTTGTTCAGATCACGGCCCTTACCCTCAGCCTTGGCATTAGACTCGCCATAGGCATTAGCAAACTCAACGTCGGAGTTAGCCATAAAGGTATAGCAAAGCACCTGAGAATATGTGTAGTCCTCGCAGAGAAGACCATAAGCCTTGTTGAGCACATTCTCGGTATAATATGTTGACTGCCAAACGTTGCTTGCGTCGGTGTCTGACGGTGATTTCTGGTCAAGGAAGTCGCTGCACGAAGAGAACGTAGCCAGGGCAACACCTCCCAACAATATCGTCTTTAATATATTTTTCATTTTGTTTTACTCCTTATTATATATTAGAATGATACGTTAACTCCGAATACATACAGACGGCTCTTAGGATAAGAAGCATAGTCTACACCCGGAGACATTGGAGACTTCTTGCTACTTGAGTCAACCTCTGGGTCGTTGCCTGAGTAACCTGTGATAGTAAGAAGGTTGTAGCCTGTGAAATAGAAACGCACGTTATTGAGGAACACGTTCTTGAGCAATGACTTAGGAAGCGTGTAACCGATTGTGAGATTCTGAAGACGAAGGAAAGAAGCGCTCTCCACGAAGTAGTCGAGGAGATACATCTTGCTTACAGATACAGGGTTGTAGATGCTTGCGTTAGCGTTGATCTCGTTCAAGCGAGCGATAACGTTAGCCTCGTCACCACCATAATACTGTGCTACGTTTGTCGGGTTAGCCAATGACAGACCGTTTGCAGGGTCGATGTTTGTATATCTGTTCAGGAAATCACGGTTGAGGTTGTATCCCTTGCGTGTATCGTGGAAGAATGAAGAACCGAGCTTTGTTCCGTTCACGATCTTGTTGCCGAACTGATAGTTGAAGAATACAGAAGCGTCGAAGCCGTAGAATGTAGCGTTGAAACCGAAACCACCAGCCCATGGAGCGATGGTGTTGCCGAGCTTCTCCTTAACCACATTGCCTTCCTCGTCAACCTTCAGCTTTGGAGAACCAGGCTGCATAGTACCGATTACTGTAGAGCTCTTGTCGAGCAGACCCTCACGGAGCTGCCATTTCTTGCCATCCCATGTGAGTTCACCGTTAGGATTCTTCTCTGCATCGTATGCTGTATAGTAGCCACGGAGTCTGTAACCCCATACTTCACCAAGAGAACCTCCCTCAACGACACGGAAGTTCTGACCTGTGTTCACGTCAGGAATAGTATAGTTTGTATCCCACTCAGAACCAGTGTTCAACTCGTCGATCTTGTTCTTGTTGTAAGAGATGTTTGCAGTCATGCTGAGAGTGAAGTTCTTCTTCTCGATGATTGAAGCATTCACAGCGAACTCAACACCCTTGTTAGATGTCTGACCGAAGTTCTTGTACATGAAGTTATAACCTGAGCTTGAAGAAATCTTGCTCAGCATCAGAAGGTCTTTGGTAGTGTTCCAATATAAATCCAAGTTACCGTTGATACGGCTGTTGAAGAATCCGAAGTCGAAACCGAGGTTACGGGTGATAGTAGTCTCCCACTTCAGGTCATTGTTTGACTTTGAGTTTCCGAGTTCCATCACAGTTCCAATCTCGCCACCGAAATATGGCTCTTTCAGTTTGCTGTAGTCGTTAGGGAAAGAGAATGGCTGATAGATGCTGCCAGAAGGGATACGGTTGTTACCGGCCTCACCATAGCTCAGACGGAGCTTCAAGTTAGAAAGCCAGTCAACAGACTTCATGAAGTTCTCCTCGCTGATACGCCATCCGAGGGCTACAGCAGGGAAGAAGCCCCAACGGTTGCCAGAAGCGAACTTGCTTGAACCGTCAGCACGGAATGTAGCTGTCAAAAGATATTTGTCTGCATAGGTATAGTTCACACGTCCGAAGAAAGACGCCATATTGTCCTTGGCACCGATTCTGTTGGCGTTAGTCTGAGCCTTGCCAGCACCCTGGTGGGCGAGTACCTCACCGATAGAGAAATCTGTAGGGAAATTGATTGTATAAGAATAATAATCCTTCTGCAATGAGCTTGACCACTCCTGACCAACCAACACATTCAAACGGTCGCCCTTTGCGAAGGCATCCTTGGTATCGTATGTCAGGGTGTTGGCGTTACGCCAGTTGCGCACGTCAGTGCGGGAGAACTTAGACTTTGGAGCACCGGCACCTGTATTGTCGTTACGTGTAGCGAGCTTGTCCCAAGCCTGGTCTGTATTTTCAAATCTCCACGTGAAACCTAATTCAGAGCGGAAAGTGAAATGCTTGAACGGCTTCCAGTTCAAACCTGCATTGTAGTCCTGACGGAAACGACGCTGCTGCTTGTAAGTACCGCTCATACGGTCGTATGGATTAATATCGGTATTTGACGACTCGTCAGCATCGTCATCACTTGATGCGTTAAGTGGTTCAACAGGACGGTATGTGATTGCCTTGTTGATGATTGAGTTTGAGGCGCTTGCGTCGTTGGTATCGCCACCTGAGTTAAGACCGTCGACTACAGAATATGCCAAACGGGCATTGAAGTCGAGTGTCAACCATTTGTTCAACTTGCTGTTCAACTTGGCATTAACGTTGTTCTTGCTGAAGTTTGAACCCATCATGATGCTCTTGTCGTCGGTACGAGAATAGCTGACGTTGAACTTTGTCTCCTTGGAGCCACCGCTTACAGATATGTTGTAAATCTGCTGCAGACCGGTTCTGCCGAAGAGCTCATCCTGCCAGTTGCGACCGGTAACAGACTTCCAGATATCCATATCTCTCCAGTCACCATACTCCTGCTCCTTGCCATACTGAGTCTCATACTGATACTTGGCATAGTCGTATGGAGAGAGGACGTCGAGTTCCTTCATCACCTTGCGCACACCGAGAGAAGCGCTGAAGTTCACCTGTACTTTGCCTTCCTTACCGCTCTTGGTAGTAACGATTACAACACCGTTGGCACCACGTGCACCATAGATAGCCGTTGATGAAGCATCCTTCAACACGTCGATGCTCTCGATATCGTTAGGCGCAATGTCGCTGATTGAGCTGACAGGGAACCCGTCAACGATGTAGAGAGGAGAGTTGTCCTGAGAAAGAGAACCACCACCACGCAC
>OMDK01000983.1_pt1 | contig 12348 bp, 10 predicted proteins | sample 1645201 | NCBI WGS metagenome assembly OMDK01 (sample SAMEA103958151, study PRJEB25191) | human gut metagenome
AATCAAGGCGGCGAAGCCGCCGACGCGATTTTTGAAATTGGCGATTATGACGGCAGCGAATGGAAGCTGACGCTTTTGGATAATAGCCGCAATTTTGCCGTAACGGAAGAAGCCGCCAGCGGCAAGCCCGGCGATACCATTACGCTGAATTACACCGGGGCGACCACCGGGACAAATGAATATATCTCCGTTATCATTGCGGATAACAGCGGCGCACAGTATTATGGCAGAGTGGCGCAGCCGACCGCTACGGACGGCACAGTGGAGATTACCATTCCGAGCGGACTTGCAGACGGAACCTATACCCTTTATGTGTTCAGCGAGCAGTATAACGGCGGCGAACAAGACGATACCAAACTGACTGATTACGCCAGCGCGTTTGAAACGGTTGCACTTACCGTTTCCAGCGATACCACCGCGCCCACGCTGACATCAGGCAGCGCGACCCGCGACAGCGAAAATGCCGCCACGGTGCGGTTTACCAGCAGCGAGGCGGGCGAATATTACTATGCAGTCGTGGAAAGCGGCGATACCGCCCCGACCATCGATACCGCCAAGGCGGGCACTTCCTGCGACACCACCGAGCAGACCATTTCCCTTACAAGCCTTTCGGATGCGGGTGCAAAGGATATTTACATTGTTGTCAAAGACGCGGCGGGGAATGTGAGCCAGCAGCTAAAAATCACCATACCCGCCTATATCGCACCCAGCTATGGGATTTCCGCGTCCCCGGCTGCGCTGGACTTTGGCAGTAAAACAGTAGGCTATACGGAAGCCCCCGCCGCACAGACGGTAACGCTCACAAATACGGGAAACCAAAATGTAACGGTAACTTTGCCCGCCAGCACGGACTATACCATTACGGCGGGAGAGGGCTTTACCGAGGGCACCGCTACTCTTGCAGCAAATGACGGTACAGCGACCTTTACCGTCCAGCCGAACACCGGGCTTGACGTGGGAAACTATGATGAAACGCTGACCGTTTCCGGCGGCACCAATGTGAGCGCCAGCATAGAACTCTCCTTTACAGTGCTTGAAACCTATACCCTTACGGTCGATCTGAACGGCGGCAGCGGCAGCACGATAGGCGGCGAATATGCCGAGGGCGCAGTTGTCAATATCGACGCGGGAAGCCGCAGCAATTACCGCTTTGACGGGTGGACTTCCTCAAACGGCGGCAGCTTTGCCGACGCTTCCGGCGCAAGCACTACCTTTACCATGCCCGCAGCCGACACGACGATTACGGCAGCTTGGAGTTATAACGGTGGCGGTGGCGGTTCCAGCTATGACTATTACACCATTACCGCCAGCGCAGGAACGGGCGGCTCTATCTCTCCGTCCGGCAGCGTCAGCGTCCGGGAAGATACGGACAAAACCTTTACCATTACCCCGGACAGCGGCTATCACATTTCCGATGTGCTGGTAGATGGAAAGAGTGTCGGCGCAGTCACAAGCTACACCTTTGAAGATGTGCAGAAGAAACACACCATCGAAGCAGTATTTGCAAAGGACAACCCGGATACCGGCGTAGATAATCCGTTTACCGATGTTCGCCCGGACGATTGGTTCTTTGAAGCTGTTATGTTCGTTTACCAAAATAACCTGATGAACGGCACCAGCGCAACTACATTCTCCCCGAACGACGCAACCACCCGCGCACAGATTGCAACGATTTTCTATCGCATGGCAGGAAGCCCCGCCGTGGAGAATACCAACCCGTTTACCGATGTGCCATACGGTCCGGGTACAGATTGGTACTATGACGCAGTTCTTTGGGTACAGCAAAACGGCATTATGCAGGGATATGGCGATAACCTGTTTGGTCCGGGCGATCCCGTGACCCGTGAACAGCTTGCCGTGATCTTCTACAACTATGCGAAGCTTAAGGGCTATGACACAACCGCCAGCGGCGACCTGTCCGGCTTTACAGAAGCCGGGGATTTGTCCCCTTGGGCGCAGGAAGCTATGAAGTGGGCAGTTGGCAGCGGCGTAATGAGCGGCAAGGGCAATGGAATACTTGACCCGAAAGGCACCGCTACCCGCGCTGAAATTGCGGCTATGCTCCAAAACTTCATTGAGAAAAATAATCTTGTGCCTGTCGTTCCCGGTGGGAATGGCGGCACAGGCGGAACCGGCAGCGGTGGCGGCGGCTGGACACAGCACGTTCCCAGCCCGCAGACCGGCGACAGCAGCAATATAGGGCTTTGGTTCTCTACTATGCTTCTTTCCTTGGCTGCTATTGTTGCATTGACCGTAATCCGGCGACGTGAGCAAAAGGAAGAAGAAAGTTTACCGCAGCTTGTATAACACATAACAAGTTCATTTTGTAACAACCGCAGGGGCGGCGAGGCGTTTTGCCCCGCCGCCCTCTTTGTTTTGCCGGTGGTATAGCTAAAAAGCTGCCCCGCCTACGGATTTTTTAGGGAGGGGATTTTATGCAACACTTTTTTATCTGTCCTAATCCACCTAATCGAATATGGAAACGCAACGCCCGATTTGAGGTTGAAAAAACCTTAAATCGGGCGTTTTCTTTTGCTTTGCGAAAATTGTTGAGAGAAAGAGGAAAAGAACGAAAAATACCGAAAATTGCGCCAGTTGTCGAACGGTTTAGGGGGCTGAAATAAAGCTGCTTTTGCTGCTTTACAAATCTATCCCCGTTGTCGTTCCCCGCCTGCTTCTGTCCGTGACACGTTGGTTTACGCAAATCGGACAGGAGGTATTTATCATGGCAAAAAAAATTAAAAATTTTTCTGAAAATCCGCTGTTTTCGTTTGGCAGTTTTCAAAATGCGGTGGTGTGGCAAGTGAAAGGGGAAAACCAACAATCAACCACTTTCACAGACGGGAAAGGAGCTGATCGTATGGACGAGCCTGACCGTAGCCAATGGGAAATCCGCTGCGCATTTAACGGCTTTTGCAAAAAAGTCATTCGGTGCGAAGCGAGCAATGCCCACCGCGACGTAAAACGCCATCAGTTGCGGGAAGTCACATTTTCAGACCTTACCACGCAAGAAGAAAATAGCCTTTTCACGGTTGACAGCTATTTTGACGACGAGGAAAAGGACGACGGTTCTTTTCATGTGGCAGGAAAGAAAATTACCCCAAAGCTGCTTGCCGAAGCTCTGCGGACTTTGCCGGAAGAAAAGCGAAACGTCATACTGCTTTATTACTTTGAGGGCATGAGCGACGCCGAAATTGCGAAGCTCCACAATATCCCCCGAAGCACCATACAGTATCGCCGGACAAGCTCTTTTGAACGGCTTAGAAACTATTTGGAGGAACGCGCTTATGAAGATGAACAGTGATTACGACGAGCGCGGTTTACTGCCTTATCCGCTGATCGTTGCTGCCAATGCAGGCGACCCGGAAGCAATCGGCTTTGTATTACAGCATTATGAGCGTCAAATCTCTGCCCTGTCAATCCGCAAGCTCCGCGACGAGCGCGGCAATACATATTACGGGATTGACCGGGATATTTACGACCGTTTGCGCTCACGGCTGATCCGCGCTATTTTGGATTTTCGGTTTTGATTGTTAGCCGCCCCGTTCCCCCTTTCCGCGGCGGCAAACTGAAACCCTCTCTTGTACCTTGACAAAGAAAGCGTCACTTGATTACAAGCGGCGCAGCATAGGGCAAATCAGATACATTCCTTTTGCGCCGAGCTACGCGGCGGGTACGCCATGACGCTTTTTCTTTATGAGGAAAAGCCGAGCGATTTATACCTACGCCGTAAAACGGGATAGCAGCCCGTGGGCGACGACGCGCAGAATACATAATGATACTCCCGCGTTGAACGCCCTCAAAGCATTGCGCGGCGCACCCACAAGCATGGGACGGGGTGAAATTCCCGTGAGGTTGTGCTACCAACCGTCTGATGAACGCCCACATAAAGTACAAGCAGATTTGCATACGCTGTTTTGAGAGGTTATAAGGGGGAATGTATATGATAACCTTGAATGAATTAGCGCAGTTAAGCGACATGGACATTGAAAAAGTAGACCGCTGCACGTTGGTTAATGTTGAGGAAATCCATATTGATACCTCTATGCCCGCCACGCAGCGAATGTTAAACTATCTGGAAGAAGTAAAAAATCCCTATTGTTTCTTGTGCGGAGAAACGCCGGTTAAAGTGTGTTTTGCGCCGGAAAGTGCGGACTTGGGAAAGAAATTAAAGACCTATTTTTTAGGGCTGAAACGATGAATTATACCGGGAAATATGGTATAATAAAATCGTGATTATAGAGGATTGGAGGTTAAATGGCACGCATAAGGCGTAACAGTACAGAAAGGGCTATGTCGTCCCGCCCGAATATTTGGAAAGTCGGAAAATATATTCGTCTGTCCCGCGACGATGGGAACAGTGAAAGTGAGAGTATCACAAACCAGCGGAAAATTCTTGATGAACAAATCCCCGGTTATTTTGATAACGACTATGATATTGTAGACGAATACATTGACGACGGACGAACCGGAACGTCAGACGATACGCGCCCCGATTTTCTCCGCTTGGTGGAAGATGTAAAAAGCGGTAAGATCAACTGTATTGTTACAAAAAATCTTTCCCGCGCGTTCCGCAACAGCGCAAATCAGGGAAAATTCCTTGAAGAATTTATCCCGCTTTACAACACACGCTTTATTTCTCTTTACGAACCGCACATTGATACATTCCTTAATCCAGAGGTAGTACATAGTCTGGAAGTCAGCATTACCGGATTTATGAATGAGCAATACGCCTACAAAACAAGCGTTGATGTTCGACGTACCTTTGAAACAAAAAGGAAGAACGGAGAATTTATTGGAGCTTTCGCGCCGTATGGCTTGATGAAAAGACCAGACGATAAAAACAGTCTGATGATTGATGAAGAAGCTGCCGAAGTTGTCCGGGACATTTTTCATTGGTTTGTAGACGAGGGAATGAGCAAAAGCGGAATAACAAAACGGCTCAATGAACTTGGCATACCAAACCCCGCAGCCTATAAACGTCAAAAGGGCTTTAAGTATTGCAACCCGCAAATCCATAAAAACGATGGTTTGTGGAGCGAAAAAACCGTATGCACAATTCTGCTCAATGAGATGTATATAGGCAATATGGTGCAGGGCAAGCAAAAGGTTATCAGTTACAAAGTACATGACAGAGTATTGACCGACGAAAAGGATTGGTACATCGTCGAAAATACCCATGAAGCAATTATTGACAAGGAAACCTTTGAAAAAGCCCAGGCACTACACCAACGAGATACGCGGGTATCTCCCAAACAAAAAACGGTCTATCTTTTTTCCGGCTTCCTGCGTTGTGCTGACTGCAAAAAGGCTATGACCCGCAAGGCTTCCAAAAACCTTGTCTATTATAGCTGTGCGACCTATTCCCGAAAATCAAAATCCGCTTGCACAAAGCACTCAATCCGCGAAGATATTTTAGAAAAGGCGGTACTTCTTGCCATTCAAAAGCAGATCGCCCTTGTTGCTACTCTATCGGAAGCAATCGAAGAAATCAGTAACGCCCCTGTCATTCATACAGAATCCAAACGGATAAACCACTTACTAAGTGCAAAGCAAAACGAGCTGGAAAAGCTCACTACCGTAACGGATAACCTGTATATGGATTGGCGCACCGGCGAAATTACAAAAACAGAGTACCGAAGAATGAAAGAAAAATTCGAGGTGCAGATCGAGCAGCTTCAAGAAGTAATCGCTAATCTGAAAGCGGAAAAAGAAGCCCTTGCAATGGGAGTAAATACCGACGAGCCGTATTTGACAACATTCCTCAAACACAAAAACATAAGCCACCTTGAACGTGGGATATTGGTTGAGCTTGTCAACACCATATATGTCCATGAGGGCGGCGAATTAACAATCGAATTTAACTTTGCAGATCAACACCGGCGTATACTTGAATATATCGAGAGCAACCGCCGGGAGTTGGAATTATTGGAAAGTCATAGGGCTATTTGAATGGCTAAATGCTTTCCTGTTATTTTAGAAGCAAAGTTGTGCATATACGAATGTAGCGACGGAAGCTGTAAGTACAACGGAGGATGTGCTTGCGACTCTTGCAGACAATGAGCTTATGAAGGATTTTAACTTTGATAATGTATATGATGTGAAAGCAACTATCAGCATTCCAGATGGTTTTCAGATGGATGGTGAGCGTGACACGGAAGGTTCAGTTACATATAAGAATGCGGATGGAACATATATGCATGTATTTCTTAACGATGGAATGTCCAGTGAGGATTATGTGAAAATGCATGAGGCTACAACTGATAAGACGACCGATGAGGCTGAAAAGAATGAAGAGACAAAGGAATCGGTTGACGCAGACGATGAGCTGACATATTTATATTATAAGCTGATTGAAAATGATGGGGAAAAAGTCGATGAGAGATTCGTGGGATTTGCAACGGATATTACCATAGGCGGTGAGGTAAAGGGCTGTCTGGTCGTAGAGTTTTATAATTTCTATGAAAATGCAGAACAGCATCCGCTTGAGGTCGATGACCTGAAACAGTATCTTACAAGCGATAAGATCAAGATGGAGTATATTAATAATTAAAAGAGAGATACAGGAGATAAAAATGGTAGCAATAATAATTATTATAATTGTTTTGATAGTAGCAGCTATAGTTGTCGTTCAGTCGGTTATTAACAAGGGAGTATACAGAGCGAAGCAGACAGTACTTGGAGGAGCAGGACTTGATCATCAGACGATATGCGACAAGGTCATAAGTGGTCCGCTTCACAACAAGGCACTGGCACAGATGCAGGCAGACAACCCATATGCCACAGCGGAGCTTGTTGAGAGCCGATTTGTAGGAGTCGTAAATGCGGTCATGACAGGCGCACCTGTTGCAGGTGTCCCATCGACTATGATCGATAAGATAAGAAACAATGGCAAGTTCAGCCATCTCAAAAATGGTGTATATACAAAGACGGGACTTATCAATTACCGTCAGGGTGCAGTGTATGCCCAGGCTGTGTTTGTGGAAGGTACGGATCAGTGGATATTATACATAAGAGGCAGCTTTGATCAGGCTGGTAATCTGACTGTAACACAGCTTCAGATATCCAAGGGAATCCAGGGCGGATTTTAATGCGGATGCTAATAACAGATCCTAATGTTAATTTATTGTGATCTCCCGGTAATATTTCACAATTTACTGAAAAAATATATCATTACAAATGATTATATGTTAGAATAAATCGACTTTGTTTCATGACAGAAGCAGGGTCGATTTTTCTGCATAAAATGCAGGATGATCTTCATGGATTTCGGGAAAAATAGGAAGTCTGTTAGCTATTTTACCCTGGATACCGTGCCTTAAAATGTATCTCGACATGGAGAGGCAGGTGGATAGGGCTACTAACCGTGATCCATGCCATCACCCGGTATCATAAAGGGGTTTTTTCTTAACATGTTTTTGATTCCCCGACAGTATGAGGGCAAGATAAAGTTGTGCTCATGCGAGGAGAGCTATCAGATAGGCTTTTCGTTATTTGCTCCCCGGGCTGGTGAGATATACAGCAGTGATACATGGAGCGTGGATTTGTTGTCCGCTGACGGCGGGGCGGTCGCTCTTGTCGTCCATTTGGAATGGCAGATGACAAATGCGCTTTGTTGGGGCACTGTAAGTAAGTGACGGAGTATGTCACGATACTTAAGGAGGAAATAAATGGAAAAAAACAACAATAATTCCAACAATATCATTGAATTGAAAAACATTGTCAAGACCTATGACAATGGATTCACAGCAGTTGACGGCTTTAACCTCGAAGTGAAGAGAGGCGAGTTCGTCACGTTCTTAGGCCCTTCAGGCTGCGGAAAAACCACGACACTTAGAATGATAGCAGGATTCGAGATTCCTACTTCAGGAGAGATATTACTGGATGGACAGGATATCAGCAAGCTTCCACCAAATAAGAGACCTATCAACACGGTCTTTCAGAGGTATGCGCTGTTCCCACATCTGAATATCTTTGACAACATAGCATTTGGCCTCAAGCTCAAGAAGCTTCCTAAGGCAGAGATCGTGAAGAAGGTCAAGAAGGTCCTTGAAATGGTTGACCTTGAGGGCTTTGAGGACAGAAAAGTCGCCACGCTTTCGGGTGGACAGCAGCAGAGAATAGCTATAGCGAGAGCTCTTGTCAATGAGCCAGAGATACTTCTTCTGGATGAGCCTCTTGGCGCACTGGATCTCAAGATGAGAAAAGAGATGCAGATAGAGCTCAAGGGAATGCATGACAGGCTGGGAATCACTTTTATCTATGTAACACATGACCAGGAGGAAGCACTCACCATGTCAGACAAGATAGTTGTCATGAGCGAGGGTGAGATACAGCAGATAGGAACTCCTGAAGATATATATAATGAGCCAAAGAATGCATTTGTTGCGGATTTCATAGGCGAGAGTAACATCTTCAACGGAATTATGACGGGCAAGTTAAAGGTAAGATTCTGTGGTGCAGAATTTGTCTGTCTGGATGACGTGGAGATTGGAACAAAGGTGGACGCCGTAGTAAGACCGGAGGATGTGATGATCACTACACCTGAACAGGGTGCTGTAAAGGGAGTTGTGACATCTGTTGTGTTCAAGGGTGTACACTATGAGATCACCGTTGAGTCCGGAAGGAATGAGATAGTTATTCAGACCACAAAGTCCGCCAAGGTTGGAGACAAGGTTGGCCTCAATGTTGAACCTGATGGAATACACATCATGATATCGGAGACTGCAATCAACAAGATTGAGAGCTCAGTCAATAGAAATTATGCCCTCGGCGTATTTGACGGTAAGGTATCATGCGACCTCACGGAGATCGTTCCGGGTTCAGCCATGAAGGATGGCGTGCTGGTGGATGCAAATGGTGAGGCGATAGACCGTGAGAAGATCAAGGTAATAGTATCTATACTTCCAGAGGATATCGACATGAGTGATGACGAGGAAGCTGGTATACTCTGCGGACATATCATCAATCTTATATACAAGGGAGACCACTACAGCTATGTGGTGAGAACTGACAATGAGGAGGACTTTATCGTGGATGACGAGTACCTGTGGAACATGGAGGACAGAGTCAGCCTGATAATTCCAGAGGATAAGATGAAGTTTTCACTTAAGAAATAGATGGAGGGATGAACATGAACGGCTTACGTTTTTCAAGAAAACAGCTGGGCATCCCATACGCATTATTTCTCATATGCTTTGTAGTTGCACCACTGTTTGTAATTATTTATTATGCCTTCACCAACGGCGAGGGCAGGTTTACATTTGACAATCTGACGGGATTCTTTACCAGCCCGAACACCATAGGCACTCTGGCATACAGCTTTTTGCTTGCCATAGTGACAACTCTGGTGTGTCTGCTGCTGGCATATCCGATCGCATATATACTTGCGAGAAGTGAGATGAAAAGGAAATCGGTAATTGTCATGATGTTCGTGCTCCCGATGTGGATCAACTTCACACTGAGGATCACAGCACTCAAGGAAGTACTCACGGTTATAGAGGGCAATCTGGCATTCCACCCGTTTCTCAATTCGGTTATAGGAATGACATATGATTTCCTGCCATTTATGATACTTCCTATATACACAACCATATTGAAGCTTGACGGCAGTCTTATGGAGGCCGCTGTGGATCTTGGGCAAATAGCTTCCAGACATTTGTCAAGGTCACACTTCCGCTCACCGTTCCGGGAATCGTCAGCGGAATAGTTATGGTATTTTTGCCATCTATGACTAACTATGTTGTGCTTGACATGCTTTACAACAGCACATACATCATGGGTAGTCTGATAGGAAGCTACTTCTCAGCATACAACTGGAACGGCGGTTCCATGATAGCACTTGTCCTTCTTGTGATAATACTTGTATTCACACTTGTGACAAACAAGTACACGGATGACGACGGCGGAAGCAGAGGAGGTGCGTTGTTATAATGAAGAAATGGTCTAAGATTATATTTATATGCATTATGCTGCTTCTCATATATATGCCTATATTGATACTGGCTGTGTACAGCTTTACTACATCGGCAAATATCGGAAGCATTCACGGATGGTCGCTTCACAATTATGTGACGTTGTTCACCAAGGATGAGCTGAGGTCAATGATCGTTGGAACTGTGCTTCTGGCTGCCGGTTCAGCACTGATAGCAACCATACTCGGAACACTCGGTGCCATAGGTGCTTTTTATTCAAAAAAATGGGCTTCAGCATCAATAAATGCCATGAATGAGGTGCCTGTTGTAAATGCAGATGTTGTGACAGGTTTCTCTATATGTATACTGCTCATAGTTGCATTTGGCATGAGCAAGGACAGCTATGTTCCGCTTGTCATCGGCCATGTGGTTTTGTCAGCACCTTTCGTATATCTGTCAGTAGTGCCAAAGCTCAAGCAGATGGACAGCAGTCTGTATGAGGCTGCGTTAGATCTGGGAGCTACACCTTTCCAGGGACTCACAAAGGTAGTGATACCTCAGATACTTCCGGGTATTATCTCAGGATTTGCCCTGGCAGTTACGCTGTCACTTGATGATTATTTCATCGCGACATACACCAAGCCTGCGACATTTGACACCATAAGTACTTACGTTGTAAATGCGACAAAGGGTTCACAGACGGAAGTTAAGACAGCCCTGTGGGCGCTCTCAACAGTCATTTTTGCACTGGTTGTCATAATCGTTGTGGCTATGAATGTGGCCGGAAGAAAGAAGGAGGTGGAGCGATGATAAGACATAGATGTTTTGGACGTTCGATTTCCAGAAAGCTGGCGGCAGCAGTCATGGCTGTTTCATTGCTTGCCGGACAGATGCTGCCGGTAATGGCAGCGGAGGATACAGGAGATGCGGCTTCTGTCAAGAGTGACGGCGCATCTGCTACTGAAAAAGAGGTCACTCTCAGGGTGTGCAGCTGGGAAGAGTACATTGACGAGGGTGGCTGGGATGAAGACGAAGCCCTGGAACTGGACAATGGAACAACTATATTTGGTGAGAATTCCATGGTGGAGGATTTCGAGAACTGGTATTACGAGAATTATGGTGTGAAGGTGAATGTTCAATATTCATGCTTCGGTACCAATGAGGATCTCTATAATATGCTGACTCTCGGCGATGTGTATGATCTTGTATGTCCTTCGGAGTACATGATCATGAAGCTTATGTCTGAGAACAAGCTTGAGCCTTTGTCCGATGACTTTTTTGATGAGAACAACGACAAGAATTATTATATAAATGGTGTGTCGCCATACATCAGAGATACATTTGAGACGCATGAGATAAATGGAGAGACCTGGAGCAAATATGCAGCTGGCTTCATGTTTGGAATTACGGGAATTCTGTACAATCCGGAGAAGATGACCGCTGACGAGGCGGGAACATGGACAGTCCTCAATAACCCTAAGTTTGCAAAACAGATCACCATAAAAGACAATGTCAGAGATTCCTACTTTGCCGCAGTCGGAGCACTGCAGAGGGACAAGCTGATGGACACTGAATTCAGGGTTCAGGATGATTACTCAGAGCAGCTCAAGGATATCATGAACGATGTCAGTCCTGAGACTATAGCAAAGTCACAGGATCTTCTTCAGGACATAAAGGATAATGTGTATTCATTTGAGACTGACAGCGGTAAGGCAGACATGATAACAGGAAAGGTTGTTGCGAATTACCAGTGGTCAGGAGATGCAGTTTATGCCATGGATCAGGCTGAGGAGGATGGTGTGAAGCTTGACTTTGCGGTCCCTGAGGAGTGCACAAATCTGTACTTTGACGGATGGGTCATGCTGAAAAATGGAATAGACGGTGACGCTGACAGAAAGCAGGCGGCCGAGGCGTTTATCAACTTCGTGTCAAGACCTGACAATGCAGTCCGCAACATGTATTACATTGGTTATACCTCAGTCATAGCAGGTGGGGATGACGATACGGTATATTCTTATCTGGATTACACTTATGGTGCAGAGGATGACGAGGAGGATGTTGTTGATTATCCACTTGGATATTTCTTCACAGGGGACAACTCAGATCCTGACTACGTTCTCAGAGCTCCTACGGAACAGGTCAACAGACAGCTTGGGGCTCAGTATCCGTCACAGGACGCCATAGAGAGAAGTGCGGTCATGGAGTATTTCGATGAGGATGCCACCAAGGATATCAACCAGATGTGGATCAACATCAGATGCTACAATATCAAAGATGTGCCGACATGGGCATGGTTTATTGTGGCAGCGGTGATCGGTGCACTGGCCGGAGTGATCGTATATCATAAAAGGTCAAAGAAATTTTATCTTGGGAAATAGAATAATATAAAATAAACGGCTGCCCTGATGGTATGTGGTTTTCGGTAAGAAAGGCC
>OMDK01000995.1_pt1 | contig 12221 bp, 15 predicted proteins | sample 1645201 | NCBI WGS metagenome assembly OMDK01 (sample SAMEA103958151, study PRJEB25191) | human gut metagenome
GCAACAAAGTTACATCTTCTTTCTCAAATCACCAAATCCGTTTTTGGACGCTTACAATTCTGAGGATAGCAATCGACGAAATTCTCGAGGCTATGGGTAAGAGCATCTTTTTGCTCGATGGCTATTTCATCATATCCATCAAGCAAAAACATAAACTTCCCTGTCTTTAACATGCTATTGAATATCTTTTCATTCTGAGATAGTTTGAGACTAAACACTTTATCTGCGACAAAGTCTTTAAAACTACCATCAAATCCTTTGAGTTTTCTCAGTTCTATAACCAGAGGAATCTTGCTTGACTTGTTGCATGCTGATAAAAACAGATGTCGGAGAATCATTGTTTTACCACATCCTGCATGCCCAAGAAGTGTTATGAAATTATGCTTTGCAAATAGCTCATCCGGATTATCGGGTACTTGCATCTCTTTATTTCTTCCTTCCAAAGAAAGAGGAAAATAGACATCATAGAAATCTCGGCGCTCCTCACTAAAGAGAAACGTCTTGATTTTAGAATACTTCTCAACAAAATTACCGATATAAGCATAAATGTCGTCCCTTAAGGCCTGCTTACATTCGTCAGTAATATCTCGAAGTAAGTTAATGACTCGATCCGTAATTTTGGGTGCCAAGGATGCCAATAATTTAGATTCTATTATATACTCTATCATTGTCTTTATTTTTAAAAGGCAGGCTCCACACCAAAAGCGAAAAGTAGCTTATAAAAAATGCTAGTGGTGCTTCGCCTACCGAATAATATTATTATTTCGACTCTCGAAAACTATAATCTGCATGGAAATAAGGTATGAGGTCAAAAAGAGCTTGCCTAATTACTTATCCAGTAAAGAGATACGTTTTGTCATCCCCTTAACCAGTTCTTGATTATCCGGATTATCATCTATCAGCTTGCCAAGTGCAGTTTGCAGACTTTTTCCAAGCCCTAGTTTAACGGCCAATTGGTCAGCATTTATTTCTCGGGTTTGCTGTGGAGTAGCCCATCTGTCACATTGATCTAGAAAATGCCCTAATTCATGAGATATACATGCAAAGCATTCTGATTGAGATAGTCCTAATTGATCTACTTTCTCTTTGTTATACCAAATACTTTTAGAATTATATTCAAAAGCATCTTCTTTATAAAACATTCTTTCGAACTTATCACCAGGAACAACAACACGAATTTTCTCCGTAATTTGTTGCAACACAGGCTCACTACCAAATTCTTTTATGAACTCTGTAAAAAGTTGTATCTCTGGATTATGAATAAATTCTATCATAGTCATTAAATTGTGAAAAATTCTAGTACATACTTAGTTTTATTTCTTCTTTCTGTTACCTTCGCATGGATATTACCTTCGAAGTAAAATAAAGCTATAACTTTGATTGTAACATCATAATATTCTGTTCGAGAACCTACCCGTCCTTCCTTACCGTTAAGGAAGGCTCCACCTTTCTCACCAAGCCTCTCTTCAATAGTCTTTACGCCCCCTTCGGTTCCCCCTGTTCTGGGGGACAGAAACCCTCAGGGACGAGAGGATGTAACCGCCCTCCGGTGCTCGGAACCGCTACGCTATAAGGTTGGCGGACCAAAGCGGTCTTCGCCATGTTATGCGAGGTGAACACTTGCCCCAAGCATTCACCTTTTCGGCTCCGGGGTGAACCCTAGTAAAAAGAACTTTGTATATACAGCGCATGCTAGAAATATAAGAGTCTCTATTATAATGGGTTATATAGTGTTTTTAACACATTATTAACGCTAAAGGTTGGCATCGGGGTTCACCCTTCACCGACTTCATCACCAAGTGTTCACCCATACTCTTACTTAGAGAACGAGTATCTCCTGCAGGATACCGCCCCGACCTGCACTTCTAGGGGAGGGTAGGGTAAGTAAGGCGTAAACAAGACAGTTACGATGGCTAAGTATCATGGTTACGACCGCTAAGTATCATGGTTACGATAGCTAAGTATCATACTTATGGAGCATAACCCTATCAGTGATAATCGGTGAGTATCGGTGGGATTATTTCTTCTTTCTGTTCTTCGCTACCTTCTGGGTAATGATTCTGCCTGGATGTTCTGTGTCCCATACCGCTGCACCTCCATGCTTGAAATAATCCCAGAGGATAATGAGGAGGGCGAGGACGGAGAGGACACCAAAAAGTATTAATATGAGTAATAACATCTTTATTTTATTTTTAATGTTGAATGTTGAATGTTAAATGTTGAATGTTTAATTATTGTCAAGCTCGGCGTACTTTGAGTGCTGGCTCTTGTACTCTGGTACGATCTCCTTCATCTTCTTCACGATTGCCATATCATCGTAGGTGAAGGAGAGCTGATAGAGGTCTTCCTCGTTCTTGCGAGCCAACTCGTATGGATACTCACGAACCTTGGCTACCATGATCTTTGGATGATGGGTTGGAATCGTAGCTTCCTTATCGTTCAGAACTTCCTCGAAGAGTTTCTCTCCATCTCGGAGTCCAACGTATTTGATGTCGATGCCATCTACTCCCGAAAGGGCTATCATGCGCTTTGCCAAATCGGCGATGCGGACTGGCTTACCCATATCGAAGACGAAGATCTCGCCTCCCTTACCCATGGTTCCTGCCTCCAATACTAACTTGCAGGCTTCTGGAATGAGCATGAAGAAACGGATGATGTCTGGATGGGTAACGGTGATAGGACCGCCCATCGCTATCTGCTTCTTGAAGATTGGAATAACGGAACCGTTACTTCCCAAGACATTGCCGAATCTTGTGGTAACAAACTGGGTAACGCCCTTTACCTCGCCATCAACTATCGCCTTGTTCAAAGCCTGGCAATAGATCTCGCAGATTCGCTTGCTACAACCCATCACGTTGGTTGGGTTCACAGCCTTATCGGTAGAGATCATCACAAACTTCTTGGTGCCGTACTTCACTGCCATATCGGCTATCACGCGCGTACCATATATATTATTCTGCACTGCCTCGGCTGGATTGTCCTCCATCATCGGTACGTGCTTATAGGCTGCGGCATGGAATACATAGTCTGGATGATACTCGGAGAAGATGCGCTCCATACGGGTGGCATTGGTGATGCTGGTTACGATGGTTTCGCAAGGGATATCGGCATAGTTCTTGTTCATGAAGAGGCGGACATCGTGCATTGGGGTCTCAGCTTCATCAACGAGAATCAGGCGTTGAGGCTTATAGATGGCAATCTGCTTTACCATCTCGGAACCGATACTTCCGGCTGCTCCCGTAATCAGAATGGTGCGACCGCTGAGGAGCTTTCCTATCGCATTCATATCCACTTCGATTTTGTCTCGTGGAAGAAGGTCTTCGATATCTACCTCGCGCATCATCTGATGACGGAGGTTTGACTTGCCGTCCCAGCTCTGTGCTTTTGGCATCATCATAATCTTGATGCCTTCTGCAGTGAGCTTGTCGATCATATCCTGCTTCTCCAGGAACTTCTCTGTGACCAGAGGACTTACGAAGAGAGTCTTGACATTCATCTTACGCATGACGCCTATCAAAGTCTCATCATAGGGATAGACTTCACAACCCAGCAGGAATCTGCCTACCATAGCGGTTTCTTCAGAAGTGAATCCTTTGACGATATACTGGGAAGGATGATCGTTGCGCATGGACTTTGCCAGGGAGATACCACCTTCTCTTACTCCAAGGATGAAGACCGGCGTCTTGCTTTCGGCAGAGAAACTGGAATCGTACATATACTTCACGAGGATTCGCATGGTCCACATCTCTATCATGGATATGAAGAGCATAACGACAATGGATTCTGTGGTAATCTCGCAAAGGATATTTTCTGGCATCACCTGGAGAAGTACGCAATTCAAGATGAAACCGACAACGAGGGCACCGGATATGCGAAGCAGGTCAACGAATGACGAGTAGCGCATGATACCGGAATAGGTATGGAACATACGCATACCTACCACGAAGAGTGGCAGGGAGCAGACGAACATGAGGAGGTAGTTCCAGAAATGGGAAGCTATCACTTCGCCTCCTTCTGCGATATAGGTTGCTATCATACCCGCTATGACGATAGCAATGCTATCGAGGGCGAGAATGCACCAATATGGCAGGGTTGCCTTTGAAAAATACCAATTCGTCAATTTATTCGCAAAGAGGGATACTTTGAGTTTATATAGTATCCCAGAGTATGGCGTCTGAGAAGAGCCATTCTGATTGTTTCTATCTCTCATAAATCTATTAAAAATTAATCTCTACTGAAAATGTCACGTATAAATGGCTTTTCTGCCAAATACTTTCCAATGTAATCACTCTGGATTGGAGAAATCTTATTGTTGATTTTCTCCACTTTCTCAGGAATTACATCTACTGCTTACATGATGGTGCTGAGATAACAGGGTTGCTATACTCAGACCGACGTAGCCGATACCGGCTACTGCTATTTTTATATTCTTAAAATCATGCATCATGATATTGTGTTTTTATTTTTTCTTTTTTTCTAAAATCATCCCGTCCTTCTTTGTTGATAAGGCGAGCTGCACTCGGCAATTTGAAAGCGAGCTTTCATTGCACTCATTGGCATCGCTTTTTCCCATTAAAGAAGGCTTTTTTCTACCTCTCCGTCTCTCCTGCAAGGAGAGCTCCACTTTCTCCCCAAGCCCCTCTTCCTCAGGAAACGGGGATGTAACCGCCCTACTCGGTGCTCAGAACCGCTACGCTCTAAGGTTGGCGGACCATCAAAGGTCTACGCCAGATTGTGCGGGATGGGACCGCCTTGATGCAATGCTTCCTATACCTAATCTTAAGCCTCATTTACATGAATCAGCGAAAAGCAAAGACAAGTTAAACATGTTATTATCTTCTCATTAACTTTGCTGCAAATTCAAAGAAGTCTGCAACGTTTTTGAAATTATCAAACTGCTGGCAATACATACTGGCATAAGGTTCAGGGAACCTACTGCGTATGTTTGCCTTTATCATGCTTGCCAAAACTTCCTTGGTATAGGCTTTCAACAATTCGGTGTATTGTTGTTCGGTCATATTTTCTCTATTATTTCAACGTAAGTATTTGCTAAAGACTCCTTAGAGTCCCTGAAACGGCTTTCGCATATCAACGAGAGCAAGCATTTGCTGACTCACGCATCTCCTTCGCCTCATTGTCGCTTATTACATCCTCGGCGAACTTTGGCTTGCTATTTAAATGTTTCTTGCCTTGTACATAATTTAAAATCACGGTGAGAAGGTACAAAACTTTATCTAGGTGCACAATACGGCTTTCACCAAATACTTACAATGAAATTTATGATTTCAAAACCTCATCCGAATATCCTAGCATTTTTACTATATAAGATATAGATGAATAACCAAAAGGCCAATTGTCTCTCGTAAAAGTTTGCCAAGTAACGAAACAATAGGTTGCTAACAGCAATATTGGCTGACTAAATAAGAAGATGTCTTTTTGATAATCAGAAATACCTTCCTTTAGCATTTCTGATTTATCTTTTAAAAATTCGGGGAATTCCGTTAAAGCCTGATTGACTTTCGTATCATCCAATAACTCTATGAAAACATCCCAAACCTCCCTATCAAACTTCTGCTCATTGTAATTCTTATCTAATTCTGCAAACTCTTTGCAGACTAGGACACGAAGAGATATACGATTATCATTTATAGGAATATTCATAGCTAAGATTTTTTCAAACTTACTATCAGACTCTTCAAGAAAAGCCATAGATGCAGCTAACATCCTTAAAGCCTTCTTATCTTGATCCTTGTTTTGCTTATAAAAAAGCGCATGACTCACCTCAGAATATGCATGCTGTAATAATGTACGAACTTGAACTTCACAAGTCAAGACATTTATATCTTTTGAAGATTCATATCCTTCGCATGGCATTAATATAAAATGGTCGGACTGATAAGAAAAGACCTCAGGATGTTTTAGCCTTATTTTCATAGTGTCCTGAGACTTTTCTTTCACAATCCATTTTATTCCATTTTGACTTTCTATAAAATCAGACATTTTCTTGACCGATTGCGGAAACAAGAAAACTAATCTTGTACCAACCTTGTCTGTTATTTCAAGAATTGGGTTCTCATATTTTTTATCACGATAAAAAGCCTTTGATCTAAACGAGTTATCGTCCTTAATACGAAATTTTGCAGGAATTTGAATGTTTTCAACTAAAGAAGGTTCTATCGTCTGAGCGAAAGCATTCAACTGTTCATCTATATAACGTGCCCATTTCGTCAACTCATCTCGTAATGAACGGAACTCCTCCATCACTTCACTTTCATTCATTTGCATCATCTTCCGCTTCTATCGTTATGATAATCTTATTCGGGTTCTCCATGTCCTTGTCGATTTTTACTCGATTCGTAAAGATCTCCCTATTTCCGACGAGTTTAATTCCATCACAAATATCAACTCGTTTATTTTGAATCACATTACTTATAGCAGCTGTATCTTTCGTAAAAGCATGCGCTAATTCCTTTGCACAAACTTTATTTAGAAATACATCTCTATCCTTTTCTGGAACAATACGAATTACCGTTTCTCGTGGATTGATGACTAAAGTCTCATCTGTTAAGCTACTAAAAAGCAAATCTTCCACATTCGCTTTTGTATCGTAATCACCTTTATAAGTCTTATTGATGCACTTACGCATTTCATCATAAAATAGTTTCGTCAGGACGATGTTGTTTTGCTTGATAGACAATCCTAAGAAATCTTGATAAAAGTACCGTGCCAGTGCTGTTCCACTAGCAAACTGATCATCAAAAAGGGTATAAGAAAAGGACTCTTTCTCTAAGTTTTCCCCCTCTTGAATCATCATAAATGCCTTGTACAACTTTTGGGAAGGACTCAATATTATGTCTTTTAGGGCTTGTGCCTGATGATTGACAACACTCAATGCCATATGAGGTTCTGCCTTGAATACAAAGACAGCAACCTTGCCACGATAAAGGCAATCTAACACCAAGAGGAAGCCTCCAGGTATGGCTCCACGATTAGAACTATCTGCTAAGATATTGGCTACTGTTTTGCTACTGTCTATGAAAACTTCATCCGACATTGTTCTAAGATTCCTTAAATAAGAGAAAGTGCTTCCATCTGCATCATTTTCTAAGACGAGTTCAAAACTTTTACTATGAAAGCCAAACGAAGTTTGTATTCTATTCTTTAGCAAAGTTTTAATTTCATTATCAAGCGAAAGAAGTTCATCGTTATACTCACAATGAGCATCAACATTCTGTTCTTTGCCTTTTATACGATGCATAATAGCTCTTTCAATAGAAATATGATCTATATATAACATTGGCTTAACTAAATTATTATTTTACATGAAACATTATCACGACCTTTCACTTAGATTTTTTCAAGTAACAGCTGACACAAATACCATCCAATAAGGACAACAGGAAGTAATGCAATTACCCAATAGAGAAAATACATATCCCACACATAATAGCGGAACGTCATCACATGCCTATCCACAAAATCTTTTTTTTCGTCGAGCATCACGGCTGTATATTCATAATCAAACGAGGTGTGATTAAGATTATATTTATGAAGTATTTCAAAATACTTTGCTTGGAAGTCTTCTGTCTTAGCCTTCATCTCATCACTAGAAATTTCTTCCCCATAGCTCAAAATGAGCTTCATATCTCGATATAACTTATCAAGTTCGTTGCCACAATCATGATAGTTATCCATACGTTTCTCATAATCAAGTCCACTGAATAGTAAAGACATAACCAAGAGAAAAGTGGATAAGATGATTGTAACAATACTTATCAAGTCGGATAAGTGTTCCTCATGGTTTTGTAGTGCAATCAAACTAATAGCTATAATGGAAGCCGAAAAGAAAGACTCGGCAACTTTAGACGCATCACGATTACGCTTCATTCTGCGATAAGCAGTAAATCGTGCTGTCATTGTCTTATAAACTACATCTGAGAAATCTTTCAAATACTCCATGATGAATTATATTATAATTAAAAAGAAGGAACTCCCTATCAAACACGAGCAAAACCAAACATAAGTTGGCAAGCCACTCTTTGCGAGTAGCATCAAATACGTTACAAATACTCCTAGGAGTCTAGTTGCCTTATAAAAAGCCAACCAAGGAGTCCCTTCTAATATGTCTGTCCAACAGTACGTTGGGCGAACTTTTTCTTAGTTTCTAGATAAATGTAATACATTGTTCTTATGTCATCATTTTGATAATGAAGGTTTTCATTTATTCTACCCCACTTGACTAGTAATCGGCGCATACTATCTACGCTCGTAATATTGTCATAATCCTCCAGATAGCTTGAACCTGAATGGTGCTTTAAGTCCCAATAAACATCAGGTACATGAAATATTTCCTTTCTGAATTCGTCGGATATTCTGTCATCATTCAAAAATTTCCGATGGATGACACTATCCAACGTATAAAGCAAGGCTATATCTGTTAAAGACTGGAAATATGGCAGCCAACCATAAAGATGATTATTACACTTAAAACCTGCTATCAATTCATTAATACTGTCCTTATAATAAGTTTCAAATTTATCGTCTTCTGAAATAAAAGGTGGGCGCAACGAACGATTCTCCTTTTGCGTCTTGTATAATGTAATAAGTCTAACAATACGATTAAGATAGGACTGCATATTCTTTTTGCGCACCGAGATCTTATGATAATCTCTTATTATATAGCCTATATAATCAATATCCGACTTTCCAACTTCGACTAAAGAAGTTTTATCATACGACAACCTGAGATCTAATTGAAATTTATCCATTTCACTTTCAAACTCATCCTTAAAGTGGGGTGAAAGGTAAGGGTCAAGTATCAAAATATCATCAACATATCTTCGATAAAACAAAACTGGCGAGTAATCGCTAGAAAAATACTCATCAAAATCCTGCATATAGATACCAGCTAGAATATTTGAGATGGCAAGGCCTTGTGGGACTCCTTTATTCTCGGTCTCTTTCAGTTGAGTTGGTATTTGTTCCTTAGAAACTACAGTTGGAGTTGCTATTGCTTGCTCCACCAAAAGAAGCATATTCTTATCCAAACGTTTTTCCAAAATAGACATCAATCGCTTTCTATTGAGTTCGTCATAGAAATGATGAAAGTCTGTCTTAAAACAATATACAGGCTTGTAAAAATGCTCTGCTAGAAAGGAAGAAGCATCTGATATATAACTATTGGGAACCTGATGGTTGACCGCCTCGGGAAACATCTCTTGCAGATAGTCATTCAGCACTCCAAGAACCAATCTATCTCTAATAGATGGAACAGAAAGAACTCGTGGTGATTTTCCTCTCCCTTTCAGCACCAACTTTTCTTTATAAGGTGAGAATCGGTAAGTTCCCTCCTTACATCGTTTGGCGAAAATAGGAAGCTCATCGCTATACTTACTCCAAAAGGTTATAGGAGATAGCCCATCTCGTCCTCCACCTTTCTTGCCTTTTAAATGCTTATTGAAATAGGTAGTAAAATAAGATGGACAGAAAAACTCATCGACAGTTCTCATATATCAAGATAACTTCTAATGTATTGTAAATCACCGCTAGAACGTAACTACTGATTTTCAGTAGTTAGCACATCCAACATTTTTCAAAAAAACATATTATTAATTGGTATTGCCAGAGCTGCCAATTAGGCAGCCTTGACATTCACCTTTTTGTTCGAGTTATAATTACATGGGATTAGGGACATGAAAACCATTTTCAGCTACATATCCTTCACTTTTTGCCATGGCTTCGCCGTCGTCCCCTGCAATAGTGGACGTAACCTGTGAGTGTATATTTGTCTCTTTCATCATGCGAATCAAGTTCGTTTTTTGATGACGTTCATCTGAATCTCGATATAAGAGACACAGAATCTCCTTGCAAAAATACGAAAATTGTTGGAAACTAGCAAATTATACGTGTTAAAAAATTAATATCATTCTACGAAAATCAACATTATTTTACTATTCTTTTCGTACATAATTTCCTAAGTCGTTGATTGAACGAAAGTTTTAGGTTTTTCTGTGTCTCTCATGTAAAGATTCAGGAAAATTGGTTCATTTTGGTTCATTTTACAAAATCCCTCTTTTTATTCTTTTTTGTGGCTTATAGGGCTGCCAGTATTTTGGCGTTGGCATCATCTACCAGTCCCTCCTCACCACCAATTACCGCAAGCCGATAATTGATGGGAAAATCAGAGATGACAGATACACCTGATACAATTGCCTCTAAACGAACAAAGGGAAACAACCAGTCTTTGGTCGTTCCCCTTTGTTCGTTGTATTACACTTATCTGTATTTGAAAAAAGTTATTTTATTATCGTTTTGCATAAGATAAGCTGCTCTCGGCAATTTGAAAGCAACTTTCATACAAAGAATACATAAAAGCTAAGTTTTCCGCAGCCTCATGACTATTATATTGCTCAGAATTCTCCCAAATCCTTCTCTGTCTTATACTCCTCCATCCTATCCACGGGGAAACGAGCGTTATTCTCCTTGATGGCATCCATAATAAATTGGTCGCATTGCTCGTCCGTCCAATAACCTTTGTTGATAGCAATCTGCAAAATGTCCATCACACCGATATATTCAATATCATTGGCATCACAATAAGGTGCCACATCACGAAAGTTGCTGCTGGCTATCGTTTCCTGTCCATAGCGAGCCATCGCCATACAGGCACACTCACCATCACCCAAAAGACCATTGTCATGCTTCAACTTAAAAAACTCCCTCTTGATATTCTGGTTCTGACTGGGAAACTTGATTACACAAGTCTTTGAATCCTTAATCCACTCATCCACTTTCTGCTTACGGTTGGCATCGCCGGGATGACGTGTTGCCTCACGATAAACATTCTCGACAACATACAGCTGATGAGGTGACAAGATACCATTCAATTCCATGATGTGACCTGTGGCTATGAAATGCGCTATGACATCCGCATCAACCAATATGACCTTCGCTCTTGCCATCCAAAGCCTCCTTTCCGAAATCGATGCCCATATCATATAACAAACCAAAATACTTGGCTTGGGAAATCAATCCCTTGTCATAAAGTTGGCGAGCCTTTACATTATAATCTCCTATCAGTTCCTTGCTATGGGTCGGCATATATAAAGAGGTAGGATAACCATACTCCGCAGCACTCCTTATCACATCATGCTGAAATAAACCATAAACCGTCTCGGAAATCAAATCCATCTCCTTGAGTCGATAGAGAAGGCAGGAACGAGAACAACGAAAGTTCTGCTCTATCTTCAATACCGTTGCCATGGAAATAGCATCTCTCTTTCGCTTCTCTACCGGTATTAACGATAGCACACCATCCCTTGGCAAAAGTAAGCAACGAGCAAAATAATCAGCAGATTGTTCCTCTATGCTCTTTTTGCCATCTTCGTTATCCGTCTCATAGGATACACTAAAATCCTCTTGAAACAACAGGTGATAAAGTTCGTGACAAGCCGTGAAGCGTTGGCGACTATAATTGCTGCTTGTATTGACAAGCATGAATAGTCGCACATCATGCTCCTTACGAAGTATCTTGATAGCCATGCCCTCAAAACCCTCAGACAAAGGTTGAAAACTTGCTATGATATTCTTGTTGCGAAGCATTTGATGAACACTAACAGGCTCATTAAACTTGACTCCTTGCTCTTGGCGAAGAGAAAGGGACAAGAGTTCCAATTGTATTTTATCTGATTTTTTCAAGTTCATTGCTCATCATGATATAGTTCTTTACTATTTGCTGGAAGTGAGACACCTCTTCAAGATTAGCCACACCATCACGTCGGAAAGCGTATGCAAAGTTCACTTGCTCCATGTTACCTTCGAGTATGTCATACTCATCAATACCATAGAGACGAGCCAACTTCTCCAAGCCCTCCATAGAGACTTCTGTCTCCCCCGTCTCGTACTTCAGGTAGGCTGGTTGGCTGATGCCAAGGTACTTGCTTACCTCCTCTTGGGTGTACTTGAATTTTTCACGAAGCACACGCAATATAGATTTATTGTCGTTCATTGCCATAATTTACTGAATTGCATTCATATATTGTCACTTAGATGGTGCAAAGATAAAAAACTATATCGTTATCTGCAAACTTTTTAGTTATATTTCACAGATATTTTTTGAAAAAAAAGCAAAGTTATAACTTAGCATCTTGGCACGGCGGCATTGTTTGTAAATCACCGTTAGAACGTAACTACTGATTTTCAGCAGTTAGCACATCCAACAT
>OMDK01001003.1_pt1 | contig 12131 bp, 10 predicted proteins | sample 1645201 | NCBI WGS metagenome assembly OMDK01 (sample SAMEA103958151, study PRJEB25191) | human gut metagenome
TTCTGTTTTTTATCCCAACTGGCTTATAATTCGGAAATTTTATCTAAATTTGTAGTTATATTAAACATATAGCTATGGATAAACAATCAAGATACGCAGAACTGATCTCTCAGATAGAAGTATTCGCGAATGATGCTGACCATCCTATCAGCGTATTGTGTAATTGTGCTGCAGTAATGAAGGCAATCTTTCCAGAGGAATATTTCTGGGTAGGTTTCTATATTGTAGATGGTGACGAACTGTACCTCGGTCCGTTCCAGGGCACGCCAGCATGTACACGCATCAAGTTCGGACGCGGAGTATGTGGCACGGCATGGAAAGAGCAGCGCACACTTGTTGTAGAGGATGTCGAGAAGTTTCCCGGTCATATAGCCTGCTCGTCGCTCTCACGATCTGAGATTGTCGTTCCGTTGAAGCACAATGGGGTAGTGGTTGGTGAAATAGACATCGACAGCACCGAATTGGCAACATTCGACGACGTGGACAGACAGTTTCTTGAGCATGCGGCAGAGATGATTGCGCCTTATATGGCGAAGCTCGCCATACCTTTATGAATCTGTAGTGTGCATGGGCATGGCAAGAATGCCATACCTTCCTATAATGCTGCATAAGTATGGCGAGAAAGTTCTGTTTTATATAGATCTTAGGGCTTAAAAGCAGAAAAATGTAAGTTCGTAGTTAAAAAGTTGCGAAAACGTTTGGTGGTTTCATAACAAATGCGTACCTTTGCAACCGCTTACAGAGCAATACGGGTAAGTCTTGCACGGCCAGCTCCCTTCGAACCCTCCAGGACGGGAACGTAGCAAAGGTAGTTGGTTGTAGCGGCGCGATGTAAGTAGCTTGCCCACCCGCCTCTTTAGCTCAGTTGGCCAGAGCACGTGATTTGTAATCTCGGGGTCGTTGGTTCGAATCCGACAAGAGGCTCAAAATGATGACGAGACAAGACTTTAAGTTTTGTCTCGTTTTTTTGTATTTGCATGTTTGAGGTGCATGCTGCGCCTTGAATGCTGCAAGGTTGTATAAATTTAGAGCGGCGGAGCTTCACCTCAGTCGCCATGATTAAAATTAAGAAGACTATGGAAAAGATAGACGTTACGACACTCCACGATAATGTGTTCACAACTATTGGTAAGGAGTGGATGCTTGTTGCTGCAGGCAACGAGGAGAAGTTCAACATGATGACAGCTTCTTGGGGATGTCTCGGCTGGTTGTGGAACCGTCCGGTGGCTATTGTGTACATCCGTCCGGAGCGTTATACACATGAGTTCATAGAGGCGAACGACACAATGAGCCTTGTTTTCCTCGGCAACTCGGAGGAGGCACGCAAGGCGTATGCGTTCTGCGGTGCTAAGTCGGGCAGAGACTTCGACAAGGCGAAGGAGGCTCATCTCACACCGGTTGCTACCGAGAACGGCTGCGTAACATTCGATGAAGCACGCCTCACACTCACCTGCCGCAAGCTGTACAAGACGCAGATTCGTCCGGAAGAGATGCTCGACAAGTCGATAGAGCAGTGGTACGGTGCGAAGGGCGGCTTGCACGACGTGTATGTAGTGGAGATTCTCGACGCTTACAAGAAGTAATGCGCTAATAAGCAAAACCATTCTATATACATAATATTATATAGTACAGGTCAATTAATATTCAAACAGAACTTTGATGACAGAGAAAATAGACAAGTATAAGGTTCAGGCGGCTTTGGTGCGTTCGTTCTTCGACGCCTTCTCGCATGGCGTGATAGAGAGTCAGATGGAAGACCCGAAGGAGAAAACGACACCGCAGTCGGTGAAGAAGCTGATGCTGGAGCACTACGAGCACATTGCGCCCGCTTTCTTCGACACCATGTTCTTCCCGTTGGCAGCCATGAACTACAAGTACGAGGACATTGCGGCACTGGCTCGCGAAGCGCAGCAGCGTGGCGACGACATGATGGCACTTGTGCGCACGGCGTGTGGCGACGAGGCGTACTATAACGCTATGGTGGAGGAATACAAGCGCAACTTCTCGATGCTGCTTGCAGGCAGATACCTCTCCAACGCCGACCATCTTGAGGGTTATGTGCGCAAGGCGGAGGGTGAGACGGAAGCATCAGTAGACTCCGACCGTGCCATCGAACTGACCGTGCGTGTCGTGATGTTCGCATACGTTCGTGGTCTGCGTCAGACGGGGGAGGGTGCACGTTTTGATAGATCGGTGCACTTGGGACAAGTGCACCCCCTACGTGGGGCTACGCTCTTCCGTTTGATGCTCGACGCGATGAACATCCTGCTGCTTGACGAAGCTGTCGACTTTGCTGACGCAGAGGCAGCAGACCTTGCTTCGCTGTTCTTGAAGGTCTGCCAGACGCAGCATAACTTCACGGTTATGACCGACGAGATGGACCGTACATATTCTGAATTAATGAAGGAATAATAACAAAATACTATGACACAGATTCCGGTATTGCTGCTCACAGGTTATCTGGGCAGCGGCAAGACAACATTGTTAAATCGTATCCTTTCCAACGAGAAAGGCATTAAGTTCGCCGTTATCGTGAACGATATCGGCGAGGTGAACATCGACGCCGACCTCATCCAGCAGGGTGGAGTGGTGAACAAGCAGGACGACAGTCTGGTGGCTCTGCAGAACGGCTGCATCTGCTGCACGCTGAAGATGGACCTTATCGACCAGTTGCGCGACATCGTGAATATGAAGCGCTTCGACTATATCGTCATCGAGGCAAGCGGCATCTGCGAACCGGCACCGATCGCGCAGACTATCAGTTCGATGGTGACACTCGGTCCGCAGTATATCACCAACGGCATACCGCGTCTTGACAGCATCGTGACCGTGGTGGACGCGCTGCGCATGAGAGACGAGTTCAACAACGGCGACGCTCTGACACGCGACGGACTTGAAGACGAAGACCTCGAAAACCTCGTAATACAGCAGATAGAGTTCTGCAACACTATACTTCTCAACAAGGCTGCGGAGGTGAGCGCTGACGATCTGCGCAAACTCACCGAGATAATCCGCGCCATTCAGCCTAAAGCAGAAATCATACCATGCAACTACGGCGACGTAGACTTGGAGCGTCTGCTCAACACCGGTCGTTTCAACTTCAACGAGGTGGCTACATCGGCTGCATGGATCAACGAGATTGAGAATCATCACGGCGATGAGGAGGATGACGACGATGAGGAGGAGGAGGAGCATGAGCACCATCATCATTACGACCATGAAGATGAAGATCATGAACATCATCATCACGACCATGAAGATGAAGGGCACGAGCACCATCATCACGACCACGACTGCCATGGCGGTTGCGGACATCACCATCACCACGACCATGAAGGCGGCGAAGTGGAGGAGTATGGCATTGGCACGTTCGTATATTATCGCAGAAAGCCGTTCGACATGAACTTCTTCGACAACTTCGTGGCGCGTCTGTTCCCGAAGAACGTCATTCGCTGCAAGGGATTGTGCTGGTTCAAGGAAGAGCCCGACATGTGCTATCTCTTTGAGCAGGCAGGCAAGCAGATGGAGCTGAAAAACGCCGGACAGTGGTACGCCACAATGCCGAAGGACGAACTGCAGCAGATGCTCGACCGTGAAGAAGGACTGCGCAGAGACTGGGACGAGAAGTATGGCGACCGTATGCAGAAGCTCGTGTTCATCGGTCAGAAACTCGACAAAAAGGCAATAAAAGAACAGCTCGACATGTGTCTTACGGATGTAGAACTGTAAAAGGACTTACGGAATTATAACATAAAGCAAGAGGGTATGGCGGAATAGCCATACCCTCTTTATTTTTTAGTCTGCGTGGGTATGACATGGATGCCATACCCTTCTATATTAGAGATGCTTCATGATGTCGAGCAGGTGATCCCAAACCATCTGAACTGTCGGGATGTGCAGACGCTCGTCAGGAGTATGCACGTCGCGCAGCGTAGGACCGAACGAAACCATATCGAGGTTCGGGTAGCGCTCCGAGAACAGACCGCACTCCAAGCCAGCGTGGATGCCCTTAACGATAGGATCCTTGCCGAAGAGCTTCTTGTACGACTCTACAGCCACCTTCGTGAGCTTGCTGTCCGGGTTCATCTTCCAAGCGGGATAGCCGTCGCTCATCTTCACCTCAGCGCCAGCCAGTTCGAAGGCAGCCTTCACGGTGTTAGTCTCGTTCTCGAGGTTGCTCATCACGTTAGAGCGCTGCGAAGCCACTACGTTGATCTCGTTCTCAGCGGTCTGAACGCTTGCCACATTGTTAGAAGTCTCGACCATGTATGCCAGAGCCTCGTCCTGGCACATAGCGAACACGCCGTTGTCGACAGCCTGCATGCAGAGGATGAAGCGGCGGCTTGCGTCCTTCGGCAGTACGCTCTCAGCGTCGGTGCTACCGAGGTTGAACTCCATAACCGGCTCGGTTACGTGGAACTCCTCCTCGATGTTAGCTGTGAACACGTTCCAGTCGGCACGTACAGTCTCCTTCTCGCTTGCCGGAACAGCGAATACGATGCTGCCGTCGCGAGGAATAGCGTTGTGCAGCTTGCCCGAGTTGAACTTAGCGAGGCGAAGATCCATCTTCTCCTGCTCCTTGTAGAGGAAACGAGCGAGAATCTTGATAGCGTTGGCGCGCTTCTTGTTGATATCGTCGCCAGAGTGTCCGCCCTTCAAGCCCTTTACCGAAGCTGTGAGGAAGAACATACCCTCGGGAGCAGCCTCACGCTCGAATGTGAAGCGAGCCGAAGTAGTCTTTCCGCCGGCGCAAGAGATGAAGATCTGGCCTTCGTCCTCAGAGTCGAGGTTGATGAGCATATCGCCTTTCATGAAACCTGCCTTCATGCCCATAGCACCAGTGAGACTTGTCTCCTCGTCGCGTGTGAACACACACTCCAGCGGTCCGTGCTCGATGTCGTCGCTGTCGAGGATAGCCAGTTCGATGGCGCATCCGATGCCGTCGTCAGCACCGAGAGTTGTGCCCTTAGCGTTGAGCCATTCGCCGTCGACATAAGTCTGAATAGCGTCGGTGTGGAAGTTGAAGTCTACGTCTACGAGTTTGTCGCAGACCATGTCCATGTGGCTCTGCAGGATGAGTGTAGGAGCGTTCTCATGACCCTTTGTAGCCGGCTTGCGGATTACTACGTTGCCCGTCTCGTCGGTCTCGGTCTCTAAGCCGTGGCTCTTGCCGAACTCCTGAAGATACTCAATCATGCGCTCCTCATGCTTTGAAGGGCGCGGAATCTCATTGATTTTAGCAAACTGCTCGAACACGCGAGCAGGTTTCAATTCGCAATTGCTCATTTTCCTTAATTTTTTTATGTTGATGTTATAATAATCTGAATTTTCGGTAAATTATTTTGCCATACCGCCGATTTGCCGTACCTTTGTACCGATATGGGCGGTGCAGCCTATCTTCTGCAAAGATAGCGCAAATCGAGCGCAATGAAGCTTGCTTCAAATTGCCGAGGTACAGCCTATCTTCTGCAAAGATAATGTAAAAGGTAGACACCACAAAATAAAAAAATATAATATGATTAAATTAATGCTTATAAGCCTCGCTGTAGTGGCAGTAGCCTTCGCTTTGTTGTCGATAAAGGTGCTGCTGAAACGCAATGGCAAGTTCTCTTCACAGCACGTACACGACAATCCGGGCTTGCGCAAGCAGGGCATCCACTGCGTGATGGACCAGGACCGCGAAGCCCGTGAGCGCAACGGTGCCTACTAATATGCCTAAGTTGTATATAGTGGTACTAACTGATTTGTCTATAATATATAATGTATAGATATATATAGGCAGGCACTTAAAACGATAAAATTAAAACTAAATAAAGATGAACAAGAAAAACATTTTCGGCGCATTTGCACTCGCAACTGTTGCCGCTTTCGCAATGACCTCTTGCGACAAGTCGAAGAGTCAGGTTGACGAGAAGAAGGTAGAGAGCAAGCAGGCTGTGCCTTCAGACGCAAAGATTGCGTATGTAGAGGTAGACAGCATCATGTCGCAGTACAAGTTCTGCAAGGACTACTCGCTCATTCTCCAGAAGAAGGGTCAGAACATCCAGAACACACTCGCACAGAAGCAGCACGCTCTTGAGCAGGCTTACGGCAACTTCCAGCAGAAGGTACAGCAGAACGCCTACACACGCGAGCAGGCAGAGCAGATCCAGATGTCGCTGCAGAAGCAGAACAGCGACCTTCAGGTGCTCAACCAGCGTCTGAGCGGCGAGTTCCAGGCAGAGACAGAGAAGTATAACAACGCTCTGCGCGACTCTATCCAGCACTTCCTCGCTGTATACAACAAGGACAAGAAGTATGGCTTGATTCTGAGCAAGGCAGGCGACAACATCCTCTACGCCGACAAGGCTTACGACATCACCAACGAGGTGATTGCAGGCTTGAACAAGGCTTACAAGCCGGCGGCTCCTGCAAAGGAGGAGAAGGCTGCTAAGAAGAAGTAAGTATTTCTGCAAAGAAAAAGTAAGGCTTCTTTACAGACAAAATGCATATAACCGGAGACAATGCTGCCAATAGCATAGTCTTCGGTTTTTTTGTGCTCGTACACTTTGTCGCTTATTTTGCAAATTCACGTTGTGAGTGAAGATTTTTAAACAAAATGCTAATTAAAACACAAAAATATCTATCAAATATTTCTTTGTATTAAAATATTTGTTACTTTTGCAATCGTATTGTATGCCTTTAGTGTAAAATTGATACAATTAATAATTGGAGAGTAGTAATAGATAACTAAATAGATTCATTAACTTTTAAACTTTATAGTTATGAGAAAGACGTTACTTACACAATGGGGCTCGTTCTTGCGTTGTTTGGCGCAACGAATGTTTATGCCCAGAGCACAGTAGAACTGCCTTACTCTATCACCTTCGATTCTACCAACGACGTTTGGACCGTGCTTGACGCCAGCCCGACACCTGGCACATCATGGGAGTTCAATAACGATTGGGGCAACGACGGTTTCTGTATCGGCAATGCGTGGACAGCCACACCGAGCTACTGCATAAGGACCGACTCGGGCGAACCTAACGACTACTACGTTTCTCCTTCATTCAGCCTGAAGGAAGGCAAGTCGTACACGATTACTGTAGACGCTGCTTCGGGTCCGAACAACGAGCTGAACCTCATCCTCGACTACTTCGTAGGCAGCAAGTCGGCTGACAACCAGAAGACCATCGAGTGGATCGGCTCTAAGCTCCCCGCAACCGTAGGCGAGAGCGGCGAGGTGAAGAACCTGTGGACACTCGACGCCAACAAGGACGGCGTATACCTCTTCGCGTTCCGCGCACTAAACTGGGGCGCCAACAACGCTAACGACGCTATCAGCATCTACTCTGTGAAGATAGAGGAGAAGGCAGACGGCGAGCCCGATGCTCCGGTAGCACTTCCGTACGAGGTTTCGTTCGACCAGACTCTCGGCTCTATCGAGCTCAACACAGTATACGACCGCGACCCGAGCACATTCGAGTTCAGCGTACATGAGTCGGGCAACTACTATGTAGCGTTCCACATCAGCGACTCGGAGGGTGCAAACGCTTACGGCTACATCTTCGACTTCAGTCTGGCTGAGAAGGAAGGCGCAGCTGAAGAGCCGGTGGCTACAGCTCCGGTTGCCAACCTCGCAGCAGCCGAAATCGCCACAGCAAAGAGCGTAGAGCTTACCTGGACCAACCCGACTAAGGACGTCGACGGAAAGGATCTGCCAGCTGACGCAGCGCTCACCGTGAAGGTTTACGAGGGCGAGGAGCTTCTCGCTACACTGGACGCTCAGGCTCCGGGCAGCAAAGGCACATACACCCAGGAATACACAGCCGACACATTCGCCGGCGAACACAACTACAAGGTGGTTGTAGTTTACAAGGAGAAGGAGTCTGAGGCAGCTACAGCAACGCTAACAGTGGTGGTTGACGCTATCAACGGCGTGGTTGTTCCGACTGACGCAAAGGTTTCAGTTCACACTCTTGGTGGAGCAGCGGTTGGCAACAACCTCTCAACACTCGGCAAGGGCACATACATCGTGACCGTGAAGAGAGCCGACGGCACTATGAAGACCGTGAAGGTTACTAAGTAACTGAATTCCCATAATTAATTAATTGGGCCGCTCTGCATACCAGTATGGGATGTGGGGCGGTTTTTTATTGCTCTTGGGCGAAATAGAATATACGGTGGGTAGCAAATAGTACGTAATGATTAATATTTCTTTGCAAAAAGATTCGGTATATGTGAAAAATACTATATATTTGCAAATGTTATACCACTTAAAAACAGTAACCTAAAAAATTATAGCTATGGAAGAAAAACTTCAGTTCGTGCCTTCTTTGAAGGACGCATTCGCCATCGGCGTTAAAAATCTTGTGCCGATTGTTCTCTCTGTGTTGCTTTGGCTCGTAACCGTATGGATTCCGTACGTTAATGTGGGCACTACGATAGCCTTGGCTACGCTTCCCGTGAAGCTCAGCAAGGGCGAAATGATCAGTCCGATGTTCATTTTCGACTCCGAGTACCGTCATTGCATGGGCGAATACTTCATTCTGCAGGCGCTCATCACCTCCGCCGTGTTGGTAGCCTGTCTGTTCATGTTAATACCGGCTGTTGTACTCTCGTTCAGTTGGCTGCTCGCTGTCTATCTGCTTGTGGGCAAGAAGATGAATTGGGCGCTGTGCCTCTCCGAGAGCAACCGTCTGATGATGGGCTATAAGTTTAAGGCGTTCTGCTTGAAGTTTGCCGTAAGCATCGCTCTGCTCGTTGTTTCCTACGTTCTCTTCAGCATGTTCGGCGCCATCGCAGGTTCGTTGGGTGTACTTGTTGTGCTTCTGTGCGTTCTTGCCGGCGTTTGCGTAATGCTTTCGGTCGATGCAGTTATCTATCGCGAGTTGGTGCTCAGTGAGGATAAGGTTGAGGAAGCTAAGCCAGAAGAAGCTCTTTAACGAGTGAATTGCAATGCAATAGGCATCGGTTCGCGTTCGGAATCTGATCGGGTTGCGTTCGGTGTCCGATCGGTTCGCGTTTGGTGTCCGATCGGTTAGCGTTCGGAATCTGATCGGGTCGCGTTCGGTGTCCGATGGCTTTTCGATAGCAAAACATTCGTAAAACCACTGCCAATAGGCAGGTGTTCTCTGAAAGAGTAAAGATTAAAGCATAAGAAAAGGCTGACTCTTGCTGCGGTTTTGCAGCTTAAGAGTCAGCCTTTTTTAGTAGCGGATTAGAAGTCGACGACCGTGATGCCGGCTCCGCCGAACTGCACATGCTCATCCTTGCATTGCGTCACGTTCGGCACCGACTGCAGATACTGTCTGATGAGCTGTCTGAGTATGCCGTTGCCTTTGCCGTGAAGGATGCGCACGCGCGACATACCTACGAGTATGGCGTCGTCGATGAAGTGTTGCACGGCGTTCAGCGCCTCGTCGCCGCGCATTCCGCGCACGTCGAGGTCCTGGTGGAAGTTGAGCTTGTGCTGGTCGATGGTCTGACGCGTCTCGCGGCTTATGCCGAACGTTGGCGGCAGTGTTGACTCTGGTGTCTTCGTGGTATGCTCAAGGCGCGATGTCTTCACCTTCGTGCGCACGTCGCCGAACACCACCGTTGCCTCCTTGCCCTCTACCGACTCCACGCGACCCACCGTCGTGAGTCCGCGCATGCGCACAGTGTCGCCAGCCTTAAAGGGGTGTTGAGGTGTTGAGGCGTTGAGGTGTTGAGATGTTGAGGTGTTGAGGAGTTGAGATGTTGAGGTGGCTGGGTTCGCTGCGTTCTCCTTCTTCTCCTTCTTGCGCTTCTCGCGTCGTTCCTTGCGCTCCATAATCTGGCGCATTTTCTTCTCGATGAGGTCATCAGCCGACTTCGTGTCTATCTCGTTCACGTCCTCCTTGAACGCTTTCAGCTCTTCGCGCAGACGCTTCGTCTCCTCCTTCTCAGCCTGACACTCGCGTATCTCGCGGATAGTGTTCTCGATGTTGCGGTTGCTCTCCTTCAGCAGTTCCTGCGCCTGCTCCTTCGCCTGGCGCAGAATCTCCTTGCGCTTGCGGTCGAGCTCGCGAATCTCCTCCTCATACTTCGCGATGGTCTTCTCCAGGTCCTTCTCGCGCTGATGCACGTTCTGTCGCTTGTTCTCCCAGTAGCGCTTGTCGCGCACGATGTCCTGCAAGTATTTGTCGCTCTGTATGTAGTCGGAGCCCACGATGTCGCTCGCCTCGCGTATAACCTCGTCGGGTATGCCCGTCTTGCGTGCAATCTCGATGGCGAACGACGAGCCCGGCTGACCGATGGCGAGCTGGAAGAGCGGTCGCATCTCATGGCGGTCGTAGAGCATGGCGCCGTTGGCTATGCCGTCGTGCGAGTCGGCGTAGTGCTTCAGGTTCTGGTAGTGGGTGGTTATCACGCCCCAAGCGTGCTTCTTCACAAACTGGTTGAGTACAGCCTCTGCCATTGCGCCGCCAATCTGCGGCTCGGTGCCCGTGCCGAACTCGTCGATGAGCAGCAGCGTGCGTTCGCCCGCCTGTCGCATCATGTTCTTCATGTTCAGCAAGTGAGACGAGTAGGTCGAGAGGTCGTTCTCTATGCTCTGCTCGTCGCCGATGTCGATCATTATGTCGCTGAAGACGCCCACCTTGGAGCGCTCGCTCACGGGGATGGACAGTCCGCATTGCAGCATGTACTGCAGCAGACCCACCGTCTTCAGGCACACCGACTTGCCGCCGGCGTTCGGACCCGATATAATCAGTATGTGGCGGTCGCGCGTCAGCATGATGTCGAGCGGCACGATAGACTTCTCCTGCTTCTTCAGCGCGAGCCACAAGAGCGGATGCTTCGCCGTAATCCAGTCGACCACGGGCTTCGCGCTCACCTCCGGCTCGATGCCGCCCGTGAGCTGCGCAAACTCGGCGCGTGCACGAATGAAGTCCACCTCGGCAAGCATGCGGTAGGCGTTCACGATGTCGTCCACGTGAGGACGCACAAGCTTCGTGAACTCCGTGAGTATCACTATTATCTCGCGGCGCTCGTCTGCCTCCAACTCGCGTATGCGGTTGTTCGCCTCCACCACCTCCGTCGGCTCCACGAATACCGTCTTTCCCGTTGACGACTCGTCGTGAACGATGCCCTTTATGCGGCGCTTCATGGCAGGAGCGATAGGCACAACGAGGCGACCGTCGCGCAGCGTCGGCGTAACGTCTTTGTCGACGAGGCCCTCGCTCTGCGCGGCGTGCAATATGCTATATAATGTACGTGACACGCTGCCCTCAGCCTTGCGCAGCTGCGAGCGAATCTCGGCGAGACGCGGCGACGCCGTGTCCTTAATCTTGCCGTACTTGTCGAGAATCTGGTCGATGCGGCGAATGAGGTCGGGGAAGGTGAGCACGCCCTCCGTAAGGTCGTGCAGAGTAGGGTAGTCGAAGTTGCCGTCGTCGTCGCTGCGGTTGAGGAAGCGCACTATGCCAGCCACCGTGTCGAGCGAACGGCGCAGGTCGAATATCTCGTTCTCCTCAAGGTGCGTGCCCTCGATGCGTATGCGCTTTATCGACTCGCGCATGTCGAAGAAGAACTGCAGCGGAAATTCGTCGGTCTCCTCCTGCATTCGGCGGAACTCGCGCGTCTGCTTCAACGCCGTGTTGATGCGCTCCGCGTTGTCCGAGAAGCCCATAGCGTCCACCTTGTCCTTGCCCAACTGGCTCAGACAGTAGCCCTTTAGCAGCGAGCGTATCTCGCTGAACTGTATCTTGTTTTCAAAGTTGCTTGGATAAATCATAGGTGCAAAGTTACTGCAAACCGAAGACAATACAAAATATGCTTGCATATTTTTATTGTTGAGGCGCAGCTTAACTTATTCAGAGTTACTGCAAACCGAAGACAATACAAAACATGCTTGCATATTTTTGTGGCGTCTGCGGCTTATACTTGTATTTCTTGCGGCTTCAGAAGCAGTAAAATGTGTTGAAACCAATGTTTTTTCGCTAATAGACGAAAAAAAGTAAGCCGAAAATTTGGAGGTATGAACTAAAAAGCGTAACTTTGCACCCGCTAATAAAGCAAAGTGGAATAGTAATTCACTACGATTGCAAGGCTACATCAATTGCGTTTCCCCTATTGGAGAGATGGCAGAGTGGTCGAATGCACCGGTCTTGAAAACCGGCGTACTGAGA
>OMDK01001005.1_pt1 | contig 12114 bp, 8 predicted proteins | sample 1645201 | NCBI WGS metagenome assembly OMDK01 (sample SAMEA103958151, study PRJEB25191) | human gut metagenome
ACATCCTCCCTGCCAAGCTCCTTGAGCGCCTTTATAGCCAGAAGCGCCGGGCGATCCCAGCTCACATACATTGCATCAATTTCAGGATTGGCAGTTATCACATCCTTGGCTACCTGATATGCATTGGATATTTCTCCAAAGCTCCTGATCGTCACTATGTCAATATCCGGGTAACTGTCCTTGATTATTCTCTCAGCAGCATTATCCCTGACTCTTGTTCCATAGAATGCCGCGCCATGAATAATAAAACCTGCCTTTTTTTTCTTATTTTCCTTACAATATTCTCCCAACATTCTTCCCGTGTTCGTTCCATTCTCCGACTCATTTACTGATACACAGGACACATAGCTGTTCTTGGACATACCCTCCGGAACATTGCTTATGAACACCAGCTTTGACACCTTTGAAAGCTCCTGAAACTTTTCTCTGGTACGGCTGTCATCCGCTGGAATAGCTATAACTGCATCCGGTTTCTGAAGTCTTATGCCATCGAGCTGTGCATTCTGCAGTTCCGAGTCAAAGTGCGCATCCATAACCGACACCACATCTATTCCAAACTGCTCAAGTTCCTCCCGAATTCCCTTCTCATGCAATTCTGCCCAAGACGTTCCGGTATAGTGGAAAGAGATCGCAACCCTGAAATGTCCTGCCTTTAGTCTGTGTTTCTCTTCTTTTGTCAGTACAACCGAATCCGGTGCTGCCGCTTTATCTCCAAATGGTCCATTGTCAAGCATTTTTGTGGATTTTCTAACTACAAGCTCTACATCTGCATAACAGTCATGCGATATGGCAACTCCCGTATTGATCTTCTCAAACAACATCCCAACAGCCTTGGCACTTAGTCCCTTCACATCTCTTCTCAGTATTGTAAGAGGTGGATAAGTAAGTTCAGACCAGCTCTCATCACCAAATCCAACCACAGATATCTCTCCCGGACAGTCGATTCCCATATCTCTCAGTGTCTTCATAAGATAGAGAGTTATTCTGTTGCCCCCCGCAAGTACAGCGGTCGGCCTGTATCTGCGCAGGGCTTTCTGAATAGCCAGCATGCAGTCATCCTCTCCTTTTTCCAACGTCACATCAACAATGTTTGCATCATTTGTATTTATATTGTATTTCTCCAGAGCATTCAGGAAACCTTTTGTTCTCTCATCCCTGGTGGTACTGTCCGTACTCTCTCTGAAAAACAAAACATTTTTGTGTCCACTCGCAAGCAGATAATCTGCGCCCTTAAATATAGCCTCACGGTCGCGAAACTCAACCGAGTCTATCCCTGATCCAAGTATATTTCTCTCCACGCAGACAAATGGAACACCCGACTGTATGAGTTTTGTGTAGTTAGATGCCACATCGCTCACCGGCGCATGTATGATCCCTGCAACCTTCTTATTCACCAGAAGTCCGGCAAGCACCTGCGCCTCCTCCTTGAGATCATTGTCTGTTATCGCCACAAGGAACTGATATCCCTGCACACTGACAAGCTGCTTCACATAAGCTACCATATCTCTGTATATAGTACTTTCAATGTTTGGAATAACTGCAACTATCGTGGACTCCCGTCCAACCAGCAGTTTTCTCTCCTTATCAGCTATCTTATTCTGGTATCCCGTCTCTACAATGATCTTCTCTATCTTATCCACAAGCTCAGGTCTTACATACCTCGTCCTATTTATAACATGTGATACCGTGGCTATTGACACCCCAGCCATCTCCGCTATTTCTTTTATTGTAACCTTGCTTTTACTCATACAGCATCCTTTCTCCCTTGTAAGCCACATACATCAGTTCTGCCAATTGATATTCTCCCCCTGGATAAGAGGGTATCTGGCAAGCTCTGCGCCGTCCAAATTCTCCCTGTTCATATCCACTGCATTTATCTGATGACCCTCGTAGGTATTGTAATAGTATATTCCCTTGTCAGCGTTGCAGCAGGACGTGTAAATCGTGATCTCATACTTTCCCTCCGCCACCTCGCAGCAGCCTCTCTGCTGATCAACCGAGCCCAGAATGTGGAAAAACTGGCTGACGCTTTCTTTTTCAGAATCCCCCGAAACGGAATTGCATTTCACAAACGCCACGCGCGCAAATCTCGACTCCGAAGAGAGATCTCCCGGAAGCCCCATCGCACCCATACCCCTGCTGTAGCTTGTAAACGGAATCTGACCGGAAAATCTGTGCTCCGGCTGCTTCGGAGATAATCCTGCATAATTATTTAACTGGAACATCTGCATCGGAAAGGGCGGGTTATTCGTCAAAACTCCTGCCGGATTGTCATAGACCTGCAGCCCGTCCTTCGTGCATTCCAGCGTTATCGCCCCACTTGCATCCGCAATGATCCAGTGCAGCTGTGCAGCAGGAAAATCTCCGAAGGGCGTTCCGACCAGATTCATCTTTGCAAGCAGTTTTCTGACCTCCTGCAGATTGGCACACTGTCCAAGCACCCATGGAATCAGCTCGTACTGCGCCACATTTTCTCGTCCTTCTTCCACTTTCTGATACACTGCGTTGCCGACAAAATTCAATCCTGCCATGCCGACACCCTTTTCATTGACCGCATCATAGTACAGCGGATATCCATTCGCCACATGTGCCATACCGATCATCCCATAATGCGCATCGCATTTTCCCATATGGCAAAAATCCAACGGAAATTTACGCGGTGTTACCACAATCTCGTCTCCATAAGAAAACTCATAATCCAGCGTCCTGCCGAAATAAAAGTCTTTTGTCTGATACGTTGCTGCTGTACACATAATTTTCTCATCCTTTCTTTGTCACAAATCCATCCCCATCAATCGTTACGCCCGGAGAAATCTTTCTCATATAGGAAAGCACGCGCTCCTTTTCCGTCCCCTGCAGCATCGTTACGCTGCAGTCCTGCTGTCTGCCCGGAATAAACTGCAGGCTCTTAAAGCCATTTGCATCCAGCGTCAGCTTTACCAGACAGGTATCCTGTGCTTTGGAATTAAACAGAAAGTTTCCAAGGCTGTACATCACCGGTGTATCCTCACAGTAACCGAACTGCTGCAGCACATGCGGATGATCTCCGATGATCAGATCCGCACCTGCATTCGAAATTTTGACCGCCTGATCCTTCTGTGCCCAATCCAGCTGATCCGTAGCTTCCGTTCCCCAATGAATATAAACGATCACATAGTCGCTGACCTGTTTGGCGTTTGCAACTACCTCTAACAGTTTGTCCACATTCCAACAGCGAAATACACCCGGACTGTTCTGCGTCGCTTCCTTTGTATCTGGATTCTCTGTTCGCTCGATCTGCGTTGCGGCAACAAATGCGATCTTCTGGTCATTTACAATAAAATAAACCGGCTTGATCGCTTCTTCCAGATTACGCCCCGCGCCGACATAGGGCATTCCGATTCCATTTAAGGTATCCAATGTATCCAGAAACGCTATCTTGCCGTAGTCATACGCATGATTGTTCGCCAGAGAAACGATGTCAGCCCCCATGTCAAGCAGATAGGATGCATATTCCGGCTTGGCACGGAACGTGAATTTCTTGTTTTCTGTCGGAGTTCCGCGGTTGCTGTAGGGAAATTCGTTATTTACCATAAAAATATCCGCGCTGCGCATCACATCCAGCATTTCCTGCGAAATGCTGCCCTCAATGCCCCTGCCGCGCTGATTCATTTTTACCTTGACCGCATAATGGTCGTCGAACAGAATGTCCCCCGCAAACACAATCGTCGTTTCATTCGGGCTTGCCGCCGTTTTTGCATAAATATTCTGCTGCCGACACAACGCCTCATCTGCAAGCAGTGCATCGTATTTCCCTACGGGCTTTGCCGACTGTGCACTCGCCAAAACGCTTTCCGCTGCCTGGACATCTTCCACAAGATTCGCCAGCTGGCTTTCCAGCTTCACCGCTACAAGCTGCGGGCTTCCAACAGCCCAGATCATGCTGCAGCCCAAAACTACGCTTCCGAGCGCAATCGTCAAAATCAGCGTAATCAGAAAAATATGGCTTCCATGTCTTTTTTTTCGTCTTTTCTCGATCATAGCTCCTCACTTTTCCTGTAAACATTTTACTGCAGCAACTGCCAGATCATGATTCCAATCCAGAATGCGCCATACAGTAAGATTCCGGGATTTCCAATCATGACCGCCGCTTTCTTTTTACCTAAGGAAACAACTTTCTCTTCCGGTGCGCAGCATACAAACTTTTTGCGGTTCAGCCACGTCAGAATCAGTCCGGCTCCTGCCATCATCAGAATCAGTGACGCATAAGAGCCGAAAATGAACATTCCGACAATTCCGTTCCCCAGATCCGCCAGAACCGTCAGATCCTTTGTATTTAAAAATTTCGTCAGTGTTTCCATCGTATCCATATAGCCCGTCACCCGAAGCATCCATGTGCCGAGAGAAGAGCCGATAAAATTGATCGCCATATGGAGTCCGATGGTATATCGCAGTTTTCCGGTTTTTACATATATAAATCCCAAAAACAGACCGAGCAGGAATGCATAGGAAAACTGATTCAAATTTCTATGGAACAGTCCGAAAAACAGTCCGGAGGCAAGCACCGCCGCAAACTCTCCATATTTTACAATCCGCTCCGTCAAAAGCTTCCGAAACAGCAGTTCTTCTGCCGTCGGCGCGATCAAAACTGCAATAATAAACGTCACCCACGGATTCAGCTGCATCACCGTCGATACCAGTGGATTATCAACGCCGGTTCCTTTTACCATTCCGATCCCAAAGGTCAGCGCCGTCCCGATCAGGTTTCCTGCGTACATCAGACCGTAGCACATGAGAAATGCTATGATCCACTGTCCTACGGTCATTTTCCTTTCTTCGATCTTCTGGGCCGGAATTCTGCTGACCAGCCAGCCCATAAACGGCATGGAAATCCCATACATCGTCAGCATCAGTACGATAAAGGAGCCGTTTGCATCCGCCATTACACCCGGCACGAATTTTTTACCGACCATCGACGCCAGAAACTGTACAGCGTATATTACAATCGATCCTGCCAGATAAGCAAAACCAATTTTCGAAAAGTGTCTTCTGATTTCTTTTTCCATAATTCTCCCTCCGGACATCTCCCGGACTTTTTCCTACAGTTATTCCCTTGTATCTAACATTGTGACCTGTTTTAGGCGGTTTGTCAACCACAGTGGGCGGAAGCCAAAACCAGGCGGCATGCTCCTGATTCGGACAGCATACCGCCTGGTTTTCTTCTATACTTTAAAAATGTTTCTGGGTTTTTTCCTCCCGCCGGAACAAGATTTCTACAGCTTTCGCACGTTGTACTTTTAGAATTTTACACACACTTTCTCACAAACTTTTTCCAGGGCTTGATACCCATCAGGCACAGAAGCGTACCGCACAGTGCGGCGATTGTCCAGAACAGGATAACTAAGTTCCAACCACTTTTATCCGCAATCCACGCAATCCCATAGCTGGAAATTGCGCTGCCCACATAGGTGCAGGAGTTTACCAGTCCGGAGATAAAACCGACACGATTGAACTTTTTGAAGAACGGCGGAATCATACTGACCAGAATCATATTGACGCCGTGCATGCATCCCGTAATCAGCGCAGACAGAAAAACGGACAACACTGCATTGCCGTTTGGCATCAGCCATAATAGAAACGCTGCCACAAATCCGGGAGCAAAGATTGCCATCCCACAGCGCAATTCGTTGTGGATCAGCTTCCGGTTGATCAGGGATGCGATCTGTGAACACACAATACCAAACAGAGGCAAAGCAATACCGGTCAGGATCGAAATAGAGCTTGCCAAATGAAAGGTTTCGGAAATATAGCTTGGCATCCAGGTCGTAATACCGTCACGCAGAATGCCCTGCATCATAATTGCAAGCATGATAATTGCAAGCATCGGCGCGGTTTTTTCCGGTAAGGGAATGTTTTTTGGCAAAGCAGGGGTATTTTCTTCCAGGCTTGTGCCCTTTTCCGTGCCCGCATTGTCAAGAGAGGCACCTGCAGCTGCCTCCGTAAAGCTCCCTGCAGAACTCTTCTGCATTCTTTTTTCCGCAGAACCGATGGCTTTTATCCACGCAAATGCAAATAGGACCGCACAGCCTGCACAGAGGAAAAACAGGCTTCTCCAGCCTTTCCACACAATGCAGACAGGTGCAAACAGATAAAGGAAGATCGTGCCGGCAGAAGATCCCCAGCCGACCCAGACGCAGCTTTTCTTATAGGTATCCTGGTCAAGATAATCCGACAAAAGCCGGACCATCGGAGGCCACATCAGTGCCTGGGCAAAACCGTTGATACACCAGAAAACAAGCATCGCGGCCGGTCTTGAAAACAGTGGAACACAGACATTCATACCTGCAGAGACCATCAGTCCGATAAACATCAGATAGCGCGGCTTGATCCGGTCTCCGAGCCATCCGCTGATCAATTGTCCGATACCATAGGTCACGAAGCTTCCGGTTACCGCCATGGATGCTGACATTTTCGTGATTCCTTCTGAATTGACAATTTCCAGAAGCACTGTGCCGTAGTTGATCCGTGTAATGTAGCTGACAAAATATGCAGCAACACAAAATCCGATTAATATTCTTTCCGCCTGATGATCCTGTTGTTTCACTGCTTCTGCTCTCCTCTGATCATTTCTATTCCGTTTTCCTGATAGAGCTCCAGGATTTCTTTCCGCAGACCGCTGTCCGTGACAAATGTTACGGCTTCGTTGACATCCGCAAGCTTTAGCAGCGCGCTCTTTTCAAACTTGTCACTGTCCGCCAGAAAAACACTCCGATCCGCATGCTTCATCATCGCCCGCTGTAAATGGTACAGCTCCTGATCATAGTCCATTATGCCGTTCTGCAGAGAAATAGCGGATGGAAACAAAAATGCTGTCTTTGCATGAAACTGTTCCAGCATTTGCAATGCCCACTGCCCGCAGAATGCATTTTCATCCCGAAGGTATGCCCCTGCACACAGATAGAGGGTAAATCCTTCTTTTTTCTTCAGTATCTCAAACACATGCAAGGAATAGGTAATCACTGTCAGCCGTTCAAACTCTTCTGCAAGCATTTTTGCAAACGCTATCGCAGTGCTTCCGGAATCCACCATCAGCACATCTCCTTCCCGGATCAGGCCTGCCGCATACCCGGAAAGCTCTTCCTTCTTCTGCGGATTTTCTTCTGTCCTTTCTTCCAGCCGGTGATATTGCTTTGCCACAGCTATGCCGACTGCACCGCCGTGTACCCGATGCAGACAATCCTGCCGTTCCAATTCCAGAAGATCTCTGCGGATCGTCTCAACTGACACACCAAACTGCTTTGTGAGTTCGTGAATCCGAACTGCTCCGTTCCTCCTGATCTGGCTTACGATCTGTTCCTGTCGTTCGATTGCAAGCATCCCTTTTCCTCCTGAAAGCTCCACATGTTTCATTTCTTTTACAAGATCTTTACACATAATAACATGTAAATCCACATAATACAACATTATTCCTTGTTTTCCCACATCCTCTTTTTTTCTGAAGGCGCAGACATGGACCGAAAAAATTCCAGAAGTCCTTTGCCGTAAAACAGCAATTTCATATGAAAAAAACAGCAAAAGCAGGCTAGCTGTTTTTACTGTTTTCAGGTATGATGAAGAAAAAAAGAACACGATTCTTTTTTCATAAAAAGTAGAAAAGGAGTAATCACATGATCAGAGTAACTGTATGGAATGAGTTCCGCCATGAAAAAGCCTCCAAAGAGGTTGCAGCCATTTATCCGAACGGCCTGCATGCAACAATTGCCGAGTTTCTTGGCAAAAACGACGACATCGAATGTCGTCTGGCATGTCTGGATGATCCCGAGCACGGTCTGACCGACGACGTTCTGGACAACACTGACGTCCTGATCTGGTGGGGCCATATGGCTCACGATCAGGTATCCGACGCGGTTGTAGATAAGGTACAGGATCACGTCCTGCGCGGCATGGGTCTGATTGTCCTGCATTCCGGACATAATTCCAAGATCTTCAAGAGACTGATGGGAACCAGCTGCAGCCTGAAATGGCGTGACGGTGCCAGAGAACGTCTCTGGTGTGCAAATCCCGGTCATCCCATTGCACAGGGTCTTCCGGAGCACTTTGAACTGGACGTTGAAGAGATGTACGGCGAATTCTTCGATATTCCCGAACCTCTTGAAACCGTATTCATCGGCTGGTTCAACGGCGGCGAAGTATTTAGAAGCGGCGTAACCTTCCGGCGGGGTCTTGGTAATGTATTTTACTTCCAGCCCGGACACGAAGCCAACCCGACCTTCCATAACGAAAACATTCAGAAGGTCATCACCAACGCAGTTCGCTGGGCAGCACCTACTACCAAAAGGCCCGAAATCTTCTGCCCTTGCGTAGAGCCGCTGGAGAATGTGTGAGTGATCTGATGGCTGATAAAATTCATAGGACGCATTTTCCTATGAAACAATAGAATGCACGCTCTGCGAGCATTCTATTGTCATGAATAAAAAAACAGCCACAGGCGCTTCTGAATTTGCGGCGCGCCTGCGGTTGTTCTTATTTTCTTTGAGATAGAACAGCATCCGCACTCTTCTAAATATTGGAAGCCTGTTTATTGCTGACTTCCTGTCGTTTTCCCCAAGATTTCTTCTACTTCTTCCTCACTCATCAAGAGATCCTTGGCGATCTTTTCGGGACTGTCTCCAAGCTGATATTTTCTGGTTACCAATTGCACAATACTTTCCTTTTGTCCTTCTTTTCTTCCAAATGCGCAACCTTCCAGATAAATCTCTTTCGACCGATAATTCAGCACTTTTCCTCCCATAACTTCCGTAACCTCCTTTTCTACATTGCTATACTTCGACGCCAGTTTTTCCACCACATTATTGGACAATTCACACAGTGCGCCACAGGTGATCGGCTTCATATGACCGCTTTGGCACTCCTGATCCAGCATTTCCGCAATTTTTTCGTATTCCAGTCTCAGTCCGCTTAACCGTTTCTGATTTCCATCAATTTTTCGAAATTCTTTTTCATATCGAAAAATATAAAATGGGATCAACATCCACAGTTGTTTTTCAAAAAGTTCTTCCAGTGTATAGTCCTTTACCTTCAAAATCGGAAGCCCGTACTGCAATTGCTTCTGCCGTACATGGATACAGATTTTCAGTTCGTCCGACGTTGTCTTGCTGCTTCTTAAATAGATGACTGCAGAATCCGGGAATTTTACATGCAGTACTCCATTCCGATATTCTTTCTCCATCAAAGCAATCTGCGCATCATATTCCCACATCCGAATTTCCATCGTCCCATCCGCCGTGCTCTGACATTCCAGATGATATCGTTTGGAAATTCCCTTTAAAGAAATCAATGTCAGGTTGGAATCCGTAACCCGCTTCTCCTTTTTCCCCTCCGGGTTCCTAAAAAAAATCTCGTTCTCATTCGATACCACTACTTCCCGCCCGGTATAATTCGTGCCGAACAGCTCGTTAATCAGTGGAACCACCAGCTCTGGGCAGTCCTGCAGCAGCGTGCGGAAAGTGTCATCATAAGGTGTATTGATTGTCTCCATCTTTTGCCTTTCTGATACATTCATCTTATACCAGGAAGGCTCCTTCCTGCAAGGTCTTCCTGGTATCTACATCTGTTCCTTATTCAGTTTTTGTCTGATAGAAATCTCTGGTCGATCCGACCTTGAAAAAGTAGAAAAGATTTCAGATTCTACGGCATAGGCGACTTTCCCTCTGCAAAAGCCGCCTGCCATAATAGAAATAGAATGTATTTAATATAAACAATATATCAGGAAAAATCAACAGCAACCGCTAGACAATACACGGTGAACCGCCGATTTATAGAGATACCAGCTATACCCTGTAAAATATAACGTCTTTTTCCTGTTTTCAAAAACAGGCGATAGCGAGTTTTTAAACCAATCTCTTGCTTCTACCTCACTTACTTCCCCGTTTTCTATCTTTGTATTTACATTCGACTGAATCATCATAAAATCAATAAACTGCTCCATAGAAAAATCATAGGATAATTCGTATGTTACCTGATTTTTTATTTGAAAATAATCCGGCAGTTCACTTTGTTTCCACGTGTTTTCGTTTCTGGGCGGTTTGGGAAAGCGCTTTAAATATTCCTCATGATACCAGTTTGTATAAGTATCATTTCCCTGCATTTTATCTATAATCCAGAAATCATAAATCAGCAAAATACCCTGATCCTGCAGAGCATGTCCCATATTCTCTAAAAACAAATCCCTGTCAACCCAATTTACCATTCCAGCTGCAGTTATGATATCATATTTTTCTGCTGGCTCTTTTGTTTCCTCCGCTTTTGCCCTGTAAAATGTATATGCTTTATTATCCTTATACTCCTCTTTACACACTTGAATCATTTGTTCTGATATATCAGTTCCTGTAACCCTGTCGCAAATCAGGTGGAGTGCTTTTGTCGATAATCCAGCCCCACATCCTACATCCAATCCATTCCGAAAATTGGAAGTAACTTCACAATCGCTTACAAATCGTTCTATTACTTTTTTATGAAGCCATGGACGGTTCATATATCCTTCTGCGATTCTCTTTTCATCAAATGTAATTTTATCCATTTCCCCTCCAAATTAAATAATTGCCTGTAAAAGATGAATTCCCCTGCTGAGCAAACTATATTGATAATCTTTGTCATATGTTTTTTTTAGGATTATTTGCGGCATCGCTTCTTGAGGTACATATCTTAAACAATAATTCTGCAATTCCTCTATATTTATATCTGTCAGGGGATATAAATATAGCTTATACGGATTTATTACTGTAATAATTTGAAGTAACAATCTCCCTGTATATTCTATCATATCAATATTTTGATATCCTTCTAAAGCAATCTCTCTAAACGTCCTATGTTCATCATAAAAATTAAATCCAACTTCTCCCTGAAATCCAAATGCACCGCTTACTGGCTTTCCATTAACAATACAACTGCTTCCAGGTCCATTTTTACCAATATGAATACATGAAATATCTCCCAATTCCTTCTGAAAACCGGAAACAAGAATATTCATATTATTTGCTACTTCTGTTTCTATATTAAATTTTTGAAAAATTTCAGTTTTTAAATTACATCCGTTTAGCGCTTCTATTCCATCCGCCATACCTATTATTCCGTCATGTATAAACCCGGGTATTCCAACTACAATAGATTTAATTTTATTGTTCAATATCTTTGTTTCGATAACTTTAAGTATTTTTTCAGCAGATATTGATTTTTCTTCAATTTTGTCAGAAATACTATTCAAGTAGTCTTTGTCAAAATTTTCAAGGAGCATTACCTCAAGAAATGAAGCATAGGAATACAAAAACAAAGAAAGCTTATAATCATCAAATTCTGCTTTCAATTTATTCTTAACCTGTTGTACATCATTGTCCCAATGCCAATCATCAGATTTATTTAAAGTTTTGACAATTTGCTCAGTATGAAGCGACAATGCTTGTTCCGACTCTTTTTTGATATCCTGAACAAGAATATGTTTATTTGTTTTATATTTCTCGTTATTGCAGTTAAATTTGTAATTGCTCATAACATCGGACAAGGTATTTATATCTCCACGAATTTTTGCCCTTTGAGTGGATTTTACATATTCAAGCATTTCAATCTGTATGTTTTTAATTTCATTAAACTTTAATTCAATACCAACCAAAGCAACCGCTAAACAAATCATTGTAGGATCACAAGGTAATTGCATTAGACTTGCCTGACCGCCGCCTACTGAACCTATATCAGTTTTAAGTGAGCCTATAAAATCAGTACTTCCTTTCTTATGAAACATCTGTCTGCCCATAGTATTAACAAAGTATAAACCACTTCCGCCTTCACCTGTTATTCGTTGCTGAAGCATAGACATTATCGGTTGAAAAGCAACTCCGAGTGCCGCCAAATCTGTAAAACTAAATTTTTTGCAATTATATTCTTCCGCAAGTATTTTTTCATCCATGTCAGGAATCAATTCCATATCCATTAAGGACATAGCCATATCTTTCCTTTTTTCTATCTCATTCATAATACATTCCCCTTTGGATATATAAATCATAAGTAAATATTTAAATCTATAAGGAGATTATACCACTAAGAATTACACGATGCAATAATTTTCGAAATATTTCATCTGTA
>OMDK01001016.1_pt1 | contig 12010 bp, 7 predicted proteins | sample 1645201 | NCBI WGS metagenome assembly OMDK01 (sample SAMEA103958151, study PRJEB25191) | human gut metagenome
TCATACACTTTTGTTTTAGGCATCCAAAAGTGTCAAGTTTTTTTAGGGTAAGTCACAATGAAGGTACATACATTCCATCATAATCTACCAATAAAATATTTCCATCGTTTTTTACAATAATATTGTCAGGCTTTAAATCTCCATGAGCAAAGTGTTTAGGAAGAAGCCAGCAAACAAAATCTTGAAACTTATAGGCAAAAGATTCCCTTTTTGTTATGTCATTTTTAATTGAATGCATGTATTCGTCCAAACATAATCCGTCCACCCAATCCATAACAAGCACAGGAAACTCCGTTTCATCATCCTGTGTAGTATCAACAAACAACTCATTATCATAATAATGAGCTGAAACAAAATATGGTGATTTGATTTCGTCCAATACTTTTATTATTTCTCGGTATCTTTCTTGACGTTCCTCTTGCTCACGAATAAAGCACTTCACGGCATACAATTTATCCGTTTCAATATCTTTCATCTTGAACACTACTGCAAAGTTTCCGCTTGACATAACGGGATTGCCATTATCGTCAAGCACAGGTCGAAGATTGCTCAATTTGTCAAAGTTGTCTTCTGCGTAGCGTATAGCTTCTATATATTCTGAAATTAAAGGGTATTGCATAATTTACCAATTAAAGTATCCTACTTTTTTACATTAACAATCAATGTCATATAAACGATTTTATCGTATCATGTTGAGTTTTGTTGCTATAACAACTTGAGTAATATTTTTCCTCATCGCTTCCTTCGGCACATACGCCGTAGCCACCAAATACCCATCAAATAGCTCTACAATCACCCTCTGCTGCCCGGCAATTCTTGCCACTCTGCCATGAACACCCTTGAATTCACCTTCAGTCACAACGACATTGTCACCCAGCTTGAACTGGATGTTGTTAGAAGTAACATGAATGATGTGCGGATTCTTGATAGAGGTGAGGCGGATGAAGTTGTTCATGGCTTCATCTCGGATTATGAGTGGTGGATTGCGGTCGGGATTGTCTTGGCGATGGATGGTGTGATTGAAGTAGTAGCTGAGTAAGGCTCTGCTTTCATTTGCCACTACCTTGTTGTCGTGGAGTAAGGCTTCTACTTGCTCTTCTGATGCATGGACGAATATTAAGGAGGGGAGGAGTGGGGTGGTGATGATTCGCTTCTTGCCTTGCTTCCTTACCTCTTTATATTGCAAAGGAACATAACATTCGAGTCCTTTTGCCTCTACATAGGTCTTGGCTTTGTCAATGCGTCCATACGAAACTCTTAGCACGAACCATTGCTTGTTTCTGGCAGGCACATTCTCTACCGACACCCCACCTTTGTTCTTCGAGATGGAGGGCGTACAGGAGGTAAGTCCAGCACTTGGACACGATAAGCCAGTGTCGGATGGCTGCCCATTATACAATGAAGCGTCTGTCTTAGAAGGCTGTTTGGTGTTATCTTCCAATGTTGTTCAGAGGTTAGATTAAAACCAATAGACTTATTCTTGATAGAATTGTCATAATGTGACTACAAAGATATGAAAACTAAACAAGAATGGAAAATGAAAACAAGGAAAATATTTGTGTTGTGGAGTTCTTTAATTTATTAGGGCTGTTGGTGGCTGACTGATAGCGACTCATCTGCCAGACCATATACGAAACATCAAACGGTTTTTGGCATAGTCGCCAATAGTAAGAACCTTATAGGTATGCGAACCTATACCTATAGGCGGAGTGCCTTTATAAATATTGCAGACCGCTGGAATGTGTACCTTTGTTCATGGTTGCTTTAATTGGTATTTGCAATAAACAAGGGTAACTAAAAAGGCTGGATTCTTCGTGATAGAATCCAGCCCTAATTATTTTTGCTCAAAATATCTTAGCATACAGCAATAAGAAGTTTTGCTTGACAGCGATATCCTTTTATATACTGTAGACTGCAGAATGTAAGTTATATACTGCAGAATGTAAATATTATTTGTCTTCTTACATCCTCATTATCCTTATCTTATTACCACTGTCACGCCGCGTGCAGCCTGCGCTCCCATTACCAGCGCCTGCTCTATGTCGGCAGTCTTTGATGGTCCTGAGATGAATGTGCCGAGTCCGGTTTCTGGCATGCAGATGCGGTCGTATGCCTCGTGCATGTTGTTCACGATGCCGCTCTTCGGGAGGACGATGACCAGATATTCACTGATGAAGCAGACTGCTTTCTCCTTCATTTCCAGCGGAATCCAGACGCAACCATTCTCCGCCACTCCAATCTGTCCGTACACCACTCCTACGTCGGTGCCGTTAAGGTCCTGCGCCTCTGCCACGGTGTCGGGATTGATGGTGGCGATGGTGAGTTCGGCGATGTTAGAGGCGATGGTCTTTGCTTGCGGATAGGCGTTTCTTACGATGTCGTCGAGCTTTTCGTTCGGCTTAGCCATCACCACCTTGCTGCCCACCGACATGCTCATATCCACAAACTGCTTTACCGTGTCGTCGTACGATATGCCGTCTATCGGTGTGTCGGGCATCGAATACTGTTCGTGTGTGTTGCGTCGCAACTTCTCCAATAGTTCGTCTTTGTATGTCATTGTTCTTTCTGTTCGTTTTGGTTCAGTTTTCCTTTCTTCCACATTGTCTGGAACGATTCGTTCGCAAATTTCGGCATTGCGTGTCCCACGCCCCATGGATTGAGTGAGCGTATGTGCGTAAGGTTGTCAGGTATGAGGTTGGCAAGAGGAGCCAGACGCAAGGCTGAAGAATAGAGTACGGGATGGTTGAAGAGCTCTTCCATTCCCTTTGACATGCACTTCTTCATCGTGTCCGCCTTGTGCAGCGAGTCGAGCTTCTGTCTCCACATATAGACCTGCGAACCGGGGTTCACCTTAGCCGGGCATACGTTGTCGCATGAGAGGCAGAGCGTGCAAGCGCTGACGTTGTCGCTGTAGCGTGACGCATCGTGCAGCATACCAAGGTTGATGCCGATAGGTCCAGGGATGAAGTAGGTGTATGAGTAGCCACCCGAGCGGCGGTATACGGGGCAGGTGTTCATGCAGGCTCCGCAGCGAATGCACTTCAGCGTTTCCCAATGCTCGTCGTTGGCAAGGATGTCGCTTCGTCCGTTGTCCACGAGGATGACGTGCATCTCAGCTCCCGGTCTTGCCTGACGGAAGTGTGAGGTGTAGGCCGTTGTGGGCTGTCCGGTAGCAGAGCGGCAGAGCAGTCGCTGGAATACGGCGAGCGACTTGTAGTCGGGCACAATCTTCTCTATTCCCATTGCCACGAGATGTAGCTTGGGCATTGATGTTGACATGTCGGCGTTGCCCTCGTTGGTGCAAACCACGATATCGCCGGTCTTTGCCACACCGAAATTGCATCCTGTCATTCCTGCTCCTGCTTCCATAAACTGGTTGCGCAGATGCTTGCGTGCGCATTGCGTAAGGTATGTCGGGTCGTAATTGCCTTTCTCTGTGCTGATGCCTTTCTCCTCGAACATCTGTCCCACCTCTTCTCGCTTCAGGTGTATGGCAGGCATTACGATGTGGCTCGGTTTCTGATGTAGCAGTTGCAGGATGCGTTCGCCAAGATCGGTCTCCACGACGTCGATGCCGTGACTCTCAAGGAACGGGTTCATGGCACACTCCTCGGTAAGCATCGACTTGCTTTTCACCATCTTCTTTACGCCATGACTCTGCAGTATGTCGAGCACGATGTTGTTAAAGTCGTTGGCGTCTTTAGCCCAATGCACAATGACGCCACGGCTCTCCAGTTGCGTGCTGAACTCCTCCAGATAGTCAGCCAAGTGCGTTATGGTGTGCTGCTTTATCTGGCTGGCATGTTCGCGCAGCCCCTCCCATTCTGGCAACCCTGACGCCATGTTGTCGCGTTTTTGTCTTAACGACCAGAAGGTGGCGTCGTGCCAGGTGGTCTTTTCTCTGTTGTCGTTGAAGCGTCGCGCCGCTTCTGAATGTATAGTGCTCATAGTCCTGCTGCTAATATCTCTACCACGTGTATGAATTTTATAGGCTTGTTCTCCTTCTTTGCAATGCCCTGCATGTGCATAAGGCATGACGAGTCGGGACCGGTGATGTATTCCGCTCCCGTAGCCATGTGACGTTCTATCTTGTCCTCTCCCATGCGTTTCGACACGTCCGGCTCTTCTACGGAGAACATTCCTCCGAATCCGCAGCACTCGTCCTTTCTCTCCGGCTCACGGATGGTGATGCCGTCCACGAGTTTAAGCAGGTCGATAATCTTGTTGAACTGTGGCACCTGTCTTTCTGAGGGCGACGACAATCCCAGTTCGCGTACGCCGTGACACGAGTTATGTACGCTGACTATGTGCGGGAAGTGAGCCTTTAGGCTTGTTGGTTTCACGACGTCGTGCAGAAACTCCACCACGTCCATTATCTTCTTTGACGTGAGACATTCGTGATTGCCCTTGGCAAGTCGCGGATGATAAAGCTTGACAAAAGCCGCGCACGATGCCGACGGTGCAACCACGTAGTCGAACTCCTTGAAGAGGTCGTCGAAGTGGCGTGAGATGTCCGTAGCCATCTTCTCAAAGCCGGCGTTTGCCATAGGTTGTCCGCAGCAAGTCTGCTTGAGAGGGTAGGTGACGTTGAGTCCGAGGCTTGTCAGGAGCTTGTACGTAGCCACTCCCACTTCCGGGTACAATGCATCAACGTAACATGGAATAAACAATCCTATCTTCATAATGTCTTTAAAACTCTATTAGCGTGTAAAAAGTGTTCTTCTTTTTTTGTTGTTTTTATTTGTTGGCAAAAGTAATAATAAAAAATGAAAATGTTTATCCGTTATTATTTATTAAAAGTTAATTTTATGGTATACGGTGAGTGATACTCCTGACTTCGTCATCGTGTCAAGCGATTTTCTCAACAACAATAACTCCGATATTGCCGGATGGATATTTCTTTTTGCGGACAAACATAGTTAAACCCAAATCGGTCATTAGAAAATTTTGCTTTCATTTTATCTTGAAATTGAACGAAAGATGCATATTGTGTTAGTAGACAGATGCTATAACAATGGTACCGCCTACTATAATCTGACTTTTTGCACGAAAAAATCTCTAATGACCGATTTGGGATAAAATTTGAGAAACTCACTATTTTGGAAGGAATATATTCAATAATGGAGTTTTTTGACTCCAAAACCTCATCTGTATTCTACTCAACTCTTGACTTGAGATGTAAGTTGCATGGTTATCAATACGGCAAAGTTATCAGTTCTAAACTCGAAAAAGTGTGACAGATTACAGATACTGTATAAACACTTCGCATGAAATGAAATTTTAAACTTAAAGGCGGTCCCACCATCGGGACCGCCTTTGACTATGCAGGTTGGACAGCCAGCTTCAGCTGGCGTCAGATAGGTATATCATCTCATCGTTTCATGATTTTCACGGCACGCATGCCCTTGTCAGTAGCTATCTTCACGATATAGATACCCGGCGTTGTGACTGAAGGGCTGACACGCTGTCCGTTGACATCATATATCTCATAGCTTCCGACAGCTCCATCCACAGAAATCGTACCATCAACGACTCTGATGCCATATTTTCCGTCTTCCGTCACCTCTTTGACAGCAGAAACATCTGTAGAACCCTCCGGTACAGGATAGCCTTGATTCTCTCCATCCTTGAACACCCAGTACTGCACAGGCTTATCCTGATTGAGCAAAGTCAGGAAAGAAGCATCTTTCATAGCATCGCTCGTCATAGGAGTCACGCCCAACACACTTTCGCTCGACACGCTAAGGTCAGAAGCGTAAAAACAGTTCTTCACCGTCAGTCTATTGGTGTCATAGCCATCATCTGCCGGCACCACATTGTTGGCCGGGATAACCGGAGCCACCACCGAGCCATACCCGTTTACGGTGAGCACCGCTGCATTATAACAGTTTTCCACTCTCACCTTGGTATTGTCTTCATCACTAAGGTAATAATGCACTCTTCCCAATATACCACCGCCAAACTGCTGTGTACCGTCAAATGTCACAGAGCCTGTGTTATAACAGTTAAGGATATTGGTAGAAGCGTAATCAGACAGGGCTACGACACCACCGCCATCATAACTGCTCACCGTAATCACACCCTGGTTTCCGCAACGTTCAATGGTGGTCCCATCCTGCTGGTTGGCCGAAATGACACCGGCTGCATAACCTCCTGTAACCGTAGCCGCATTGACGCACTGGCTAATGGTGAGTTTACCTTCCAATAAGGCTGACGAGCAGATGCCTGCCACAAAGACGGCGCCAGAAACCGTAACGTCTGATGCCACCCTGCAATTCTCTATTGTAGAATTACCTCTTGACAGACCTACCAATCCTCCAACGGCAGAGGATCCCTTTACAGTACTTGAGGCCAAGGTAAGGTTCTTGATGGTTGCATCATATATAATTCCGAAGAGGCCTACTGAAAGACCCGATTCATAGTTTTCCTTCAGTCCGGTGTTTGTATAGCCGCCGCCATCGAAGTAGCCCCTGAAGTATCGCATGTTTTCGACACCCGCCCCTCGGAGCTGATTGCCTATCGGTGTGAACTGTGAAACAGACTTCAAGTCTATGCTGTTGGTCATCAGAAAATATTTTCCTGCAAAGTCGGTAGAGTCTTTGTCCACGATGTTGGACAGTTCAAGCAAGTCTTCCTTGCTGGAGATAAGATAAGGCGACTCTTCTGTGCCCTCTCCACCCGAGAAGAGAATGTTGGGGCGAGGCTTTGTACCGAACCCACTCAGCCTGATGCCTGCAGTGAGATTGCCATAAGCGACATTAATCGCTGCAGCAACCGTACCACTATGCTGTGCCGTGGCAGTGATGAACAACGAGTCTTCTCCTACAGCGGTCTGGCTGACAGTGTATTGGAAAGACGCAGCGTCTATTCCTACAAGTTCATAAGAAGGTTTATCCGCCCCCTCAACACCGGAGTATTTCACCGTAACCGTATCCATCTTGCTCTTTCCCATAGTCATAGAACCAAAGTCAACATCCGTCTTGGATACTGTCAGCGTAGGAGCAGTAGGACCTGTCTTCACATCCGTGATAGTGAAGTCGTCAAAGTTGGTTATCTTGTTATTGGATGTCACCGACTTATAATCAAAGGTAGCATAGTCAGCCCTCACAATGCGCACATAGGCATCGCGGTGATTCACCTCGCGCTCTATGGTCTGAACATCCGGACCGGCCTGGAAACTGTCGCCCACCTTTGACCAAGTGCTACCATCCTGCGACCATTCCACTATCCAGTCTACCTGAGCACCGACAGAAGCCGGATGAAGATTATATTCATGTATCTTGAAAGACACCGTGCCGATGTCGCGGGGCGTTATCAGCTGAAAGACAGATATCTCTGGACCCGTATTCCTGTCTTTCTTGCTCTCACCATACAGTTCCATCGACTGTGTTCCGTTAAACCAGTCGTAGTCCTCATTCTTAGAATAACTCACGCCATGACAGTGCCACGTAAGCCCGTTCAGCGTAACGTCAAAAGAAGAATTGGCATAATGGTCACCATAGACCGTAGAGAATTCCTCAAAGTCGTATGTCCAATCGTCTGCCAATACCGACTGCGGCATTGCCACGAAGCAGAGTGCCGCAAAAAAAGAGTACAGTTTTCGCATAGATCAATCTTTATTATTGTTAATACTAATTGTTTCTACATGACTTTCACACCCCGGCTCCTGCCTATCCGCACGATAACGGGCTTGGTCGTCGGCACCTCAAAGGTATTGGCACCATCTTTCAGCACCGACTGCATCAGTTTTTGACCATCAAGGCTGTACAACACGATGGGCTCACCCTTCTCGTCGTTCACATCCACCGTCAACAGGTTGCCGTGGCGAGTGATTACCGACTTGGGCATGGAAAGCGTCACCAACGAGATGCCTGTCGAGGGTTTGTCGGGTGTGTACTGGAAGTTCAGGTCGCGGAAGTATTGTCCCTGCATGGTGAGCACCAAAGCACTGGCCTGGGTTTTGTCGCTATCGCGATACATAATGAGCAATCCCATGTCATCCCATCCCAAGAGTTCGAACCCCTGACTGGCCAAGTAGTCCGTAATCTCCGACTCTGCCTTATGGCCCAGACGACCGGCATCGTTGACAACGATGTTCGAAGAAAAGAGTTGTCCGTCTTCGTTCCAGCCCAGAGCCACCAAGGGATATTCAAAATCATTCGTGGCAAACCAGTCGAAGTATTTCCGATCCTCGGCCGAAATTGTGGGATGCATGGTATAATAAGTATCTGAGAAATCCAGATATTTTTGCTGCATGTCACTCACAACAGTAGCCTTTGCCGCGCCCCATGTCATAGGAACATCGGGCAATGCTGCCTGAAACTTATCTTCAGGAGCCTTTACCACAAACGATACAGAGTCGAGCTTGTTATTCCAGTCAGGATAATCCTTCCATGCTTTCGACTCTTGGTATATCACAGCTTTCATCTTGGCCTGTCCTGGCTTTTTTGCCCTGAACCATGCTCCTCCTACGGTAACGGCATCCGGATTTTCGGTTTCAAAATCTATCGCTATGCGTGCATTGCTCTCCAAATAGGTCTTCACCTTACTGCTGTAAGCCTTGAAAAACATGTGATACTGGTCACCCGCATTCACAACCACTGTGTCTGTATAGATTTCACACTTGTCTTGCGCGCTGACAGCCGATGCCGTCAGGCCCAAGAAAAACAATATTGCCTTCTTCAATTTTACCATATTGCCTTATTTATATAATTATAGTTCGTAATCACAACAATAGTCTCAACTCACAGACAGTCTCGGTTGTGTTTCTAACGACAAGAGATTTTCTTGACTGGAGCACAACTGGCTATTCCGCCTACAAAATTGGCAAAAATTTATCAAATCTGCAAGCATTTCATTAAAAAATCTATAAACAAGGGACAATATATTTCATTTTAACACAGAAAAAGGTGTTTTGTAGGTTTTTTGTTCAACCTTAACAACTTTCCGGATGATAACATTGTTGTTTAATGGTCATCATCTGGTATATGAGACCACAAAACAGTTAACACAGCATGTATAAAGAAGAAATGCAAGCAAAAGATTGGACAGGTAAAAAGAAATATGTAATTTTGTGGCATCACTAACAAATAAGCATTGCGTTTATGAAGAATAAATTACTACTTTCGGCTTGTTTGCTTTACCTATTTAGTATAGCATTACAGGCAGCTCCTGTCACAGCCAACGAGGCCAAGCGTCAAGCTGCAGTTTTTCTTGCCCAACAGTCAAACACCGGCAGACCTATCACATCGCGTGCGGCAAGCCTGCAGCGCACGCTCACCTTGGCATACACGAGCAAGTCGGACAGCGAAGAAGCCTATTATTATGTATTCAACAAGAGTAGGGATGCAGGCTATATCATTATCTCCGGAGAAGACAGAATGCCCGCTGTGCTGGGCTATTCAGACACAGGAGCGTTCAACTATAACGACCTGCCTGACAACATGCGGGCTTTCTTGGGCGAATATGCCCGTGAGGCTGAATATCTGCGCACCCATCCCACGGTGGAAAACAACACGACGACAGACATTTACGCAACGGCCGTGGAGCCCCTGCTGAAAGACATTGCATGGAACCAGACCAAGCCTTACAACAACTGCTGCCCCAACGACTACCCCACCGGATGCGTAGCCACTGCCATGGGGCAGGTGATGTATTATTACCGTTACCCGGAACATGGCGTGGGCAGCAATACTTACCAGTGGAATGGACAGCAGCTCACCGCCAACTTCGGCACAACAACCTATAAATGGAGCAACATGCAGGACAAACTCACCGCCAACAGCTCGTCGGCAGCACAGGATGCCGTTGCCACCCTGCTCTATCATGTCGGCGTGAGTGTCAACATGAACTACGGACCTGCATCTGAGGGAGGCAGCGGCGCATCGCCCTCTTACATCGCACCGGCCTTGATCAAACACTTCGGCTACGACAAGGGATGCCACCTGCGCTCGCGCGAATACTTCACCAAGACTGAGTGGGAAGCCACCGTACGCAATGAGTTGGACAACGGCAGACCCATTCTTTACGGAGGCTTTACGGTGAGTGCCTCAGGACACTCCTTCGTGTGCGACGGCTACAACCAGCAAGGCTATTACCACATCAACTGGGGTTGGGACGGGCTCAACAACGGCTACTTTCTGCTCTCTGCCCTCGACCCTAAGACGAAAGGTACAGGTGGCGGTGAAGAAGGTCAGGGCTTCAACTATAATCAGACCATGGTCATCGGCATTCAAAAGCCGGTAGACGGCTCCAGGCAAGCCTATAGCTTCGTGTTCAAATATATTGACCAGGCCACAGTAACCGTAAACCGTAACCAACCAGCCACACTGAAAGCCTACGGGGTACACACCGACGGCATAGACCCGCTCCATGTACGGCTGCGCTTCGAAGTGCTCAACGGCAGCGGGAAGAGCGTTGCCACATCGGATGTATCATCGCAATACATCCCTACGGGCGAGACCGTTAATTATACAGGAACGCTCACCCTGCCCGACAGCCTCAGCGACGGCACTTACGAAGCACGTCTTGCCGGCAACATCGTGGGCATAGACGATGAGAACGAGTACAACCTGTTGCACTATCTGATTGGTGAAAACGGCTATTATCAAGTGCTGGTCAAGGACGGGAAAGTGACCTACACCCCGACAGGTCTGCCCTCGCTCAACCTGCAAAGCATCACGGTAGAGCCTAATCCCATCGTCAGCAAGACACGATTCACGGTGTCGGCCACCATCCAGAACAATGGTGGTGAGTTTGACGGCAAACTGGCCTACGCTCTCGAACATCCCGATGGTGAGAAGAAGAGTTATTATGCACCGGACAAAGCTGTGAACATCAAAGCTGGCGAAACAGCCTTGGTGACCTTCACTGACAGTGTAGAACTCTACGGCAACGACAATTACACGCTGCAGCTTGTCAGGCGAGATGGCATACAACACGTCAACCTGGGTGCTCCTATTACGGTAAAGGTGATAGGCGAAAAAGAACAGGCCAAACTGGTAGGAGTTGACTACATGGACATAGCCACAGGTGCCGACAATGCCAAACGCGACAACCTGGAAGTTTTGGCCTACCTGCTCAATGAGGGAGGCCACTTCGAAGGAAAGCTCACCTGTCTGATCTTCAAGGATGAAAACACGTCAGGCACTCCACTGGCCTCGCTCGACACCGTGGAGGTAAATATTGGCAAGAACGAATACAAGACCGTGAGCATCAGTGGAAAGTTTCTCGCCGGAATAGACAAGCAAACCTATTATGCTTGCTTGTACAACGTAGAAGAAGACAACTTCGTCAGTCCCACCAAATATACCGGTATGAAATTCACCATCCGAGATGATGCTAGCAACGAGCAGCCCAGACTCTATTTGAAGAAGCAAATCAATTTCGGAGAAGAACCCATCCTCACAGCCGACAACCTCAAGGTATATGCCACGATACAGAATACTGGCGGAACATACACGGGAACAGTGGAAGCCAACTTCTATAACGTAAACGGATGGACGCCTCTTGCCACCCTGACCAAACAGGTGACCATAGGCTACGGCGAGACAGCAGTGGTTGAGCTGACCGGTGCCTCCGACAAACTGAAAGAAGGAAAGACCTACGATGTAGGTGTCACCTATAACGGAAATGATGAAACAGCATGGAAATCGTATGCACTGCATGCCAACTACTCGAATGCACAAGTAACCATAGCCAGTCAAACAGCCGTCACCCTGCTGCAGCAGGACAGCCATGCCATAGCCGAGATATATTCCATCACTGGCTACCTCGTGGGGCGCACCCCTGCGGCCCAACTCGACAACAAGCTCAAGAGTCTAAGCCGAGGTCAATATATCATCAGGATCAGCAACGGCTCACAAACGGTGGTCAGACACATCGTCAAGTAACACACCCACCACTCGCACCGCCGTATGCGCCATTTGCCATACGGCGGTTTCTATTTTGTATTCCATACCCGTTGGCGGAATTAATTTAAGTTGATAAATATGAGTAAAAGGTTGTATAT
>OMDK01001020.1_pt1 | contig 11984 bp, 7 predicted proteins | sample 1645201 | NCBI WGS metagenome assembly OMDK01 (sample SAMEA103958151, study PRJEB25191) | human gut metagenome
TCTTCCACATGGGTAGTGTCGAAGTAATTCTTTACCGGGTCATAGTTGGTTGGTGCTGCGATAACCACAAAATCGGCATCAGCATATGCCGACTTGCCGTCAAGTGTGGCAACAAGGTTCAATGGCTTTTCTGCCAAATACTTTTCGATATAGTCATCCTGAATAGGTGAAATCCTGTTGTTCAGCTTTTCTACCTTTTCTGGTATTACATCTACTGCTGTTACATGATGATGTTGTGATAGCAATGTAGCTATACTCAGTCCCACATAGCCAGTGCCGGCCACTGCGACTCTGATGTCTTTGAAATCACGCATATTTAAATTTTATTTAGTTTCTTATTCCGCTATTTCGAAATCTTCGTTATGCACATTGCTGATGGCAACGGCATAACCTCCAAGGTCCATCACAAGCTGGCGGTCGCGCAATATTCGTACGACATATCCTTCTTGTCCTGCCATGATTCCTGTCAGAACACGGAGCTTCACGTGTTCCCTTGCAAATTTCACAAAAGGATCACGAAGGAAAGTCACACGTTCCGGTTCCGACTCCATGACTTTCATGAACGGCTTCATGACGCTGTTCTTGATGGATGCCGGTTCTCCTGTCATGCAATTGTTTACAAGATGGTATCGTGGAAAATTCTTCTGGAGGAAATTCTTTAGGTCTTCAGTTTTGCCCTGCAAGGATACGAGGCCGCTTACTGAAGGTTTCTCTTCTTTGACTACACCTTTGCCATTTGCTTTGCGCTTATAACCAATGGTGCGGTGAATGAAACACTTTGGAATGAAATCGCGTTCCCAATTGCCTTCTTCAAGTATCTTGTCGAACTTTTCAGCTGCAAAATGCTGGATAAACAAATATCCCCATGGAGCCTCCGGTTCTTCGTTAATGGACATTCCTCCTACTTTTGAAGCCGATTTTTCATCAGCCCCAACAACGTGGATGCCCTTTGGTAAACACTTGTTGTTATACATATCGTTGTTTACGTCGGCTGTAGAAGAAGGAAGCGAGCAAACCTGCGTCATTTTCTTTATCTACTTTATGTCACTGTTAGCTGCCATCACGTATGATGACGATGCTATTATTACAATAACATTGCTCATAAAATCATACCTTAGAAGTACATATTGTCCAGTCCAGTAGATGAAAACAAAATTCGTCAAGTAGTCTTGGCCATTTTACTTTCTTACTACTATATGGCTTTGTGTCTCTATCAATATTATGTCTGCATCTTCATATACATATCTCATAATGAGAGATAAGATATCGGGTGCAAAGTTACGTTTTTTCTTGCATTTATTATCATTCACATTATAAAACTTTTATGTTTTCATTGATTTTGTATGGCTATGTCTATGATTACACGCTAATTAGTAACAAAAATGCGACATAACTTTATATACACAATGCCACTGCCATCATTATATTCTTCACTTTCATCATTCTTCCTCAAACAATACCGCATTAGACTATACTTCGGCTGTCTAAAGTTTTTCTTTCCGTCGTTCGTTCCACGCTATATTACTGCAACGTGGTGAACAATATACGTCCGGTACAAATTTATAAAATTTATGCCCAGTTTTCAAGAATCCTTTATAAAAACCTGAAAATAGAAAAAGGGGGCGTAACTCATTGAGTTACACCCCCTTTATCTATCTTTTATCTACGCTTATCTATGAGCGTCTCATTTGACCTCCTCGAAATGCAAATCGTTATTAAACAAGCCATCTGCGTGAGCGTGCTGCAAATGTGCTGCAAATATGGAAATAAGCAACGATAATCAACATGTTACAAAATCACTACAAAGGTATGAATTCCCCCCCAAATAACCAAAAGAAAAACACAGAAAAAATCACAAACTTGTCACATTTTCTTGATTTTGGTTGGGTATAGAATGCAGAAATCATAAATATAGTCATTGCCAAAATCTGTCAATACTGGTAATTTTTAGTAACCGATGCTTTCGTAACCCACATTAAAAGTCTGTTAATGTTGATGTTTTTTTTGATGGTGCAATGAAACTATTATTACTTTGTCCCTGTAAATTACTTTGTTATGTATTTGGGTTATCTTAAGCAAATATGCTCATGGGATTCTCTACAATATCAATAGCAGAAAGGAATGTGATGCCATTTTTTTGCTCATGCTCGAAGTATTTATAAGCATTCTCATGATATGTCAAAAATATCGTCTTAACAGAGTATTGATTATCAACTTCAGGCACATAGAACCTAAACTTATCGATATTACCTTTACACCAGACATCTCTGTCTATTACATGGGGTAGTTCTTTTGTAACAATCTTTCTGTTTTGTTGTATCAGTTCGTATGCTGTTCTACTTTCCGAGAAGTTCTTAGCCTCTATACAAACAATCTGCTTTGTTACTTTATTTATAAGTAAGACATCAATGTCTCCAAGTTCCTTTGGTGCGTTAAGAGGTTTTCTAGGCATAATATCTACCTCAGCACCAACATATAAATAATCTAGAGACAAACTTTTATATAACATCTGTATATTTAGGGTAAATTCATGCCCTTTTATGTTATTCACCTTTGATACAAGAGCTTGCATTTCGGGGGTGGTATTAACAACGGTCCCATTATTCATTCGCTCTATACGAATCATCCAACTCTCATATAGCGTTTTGGTAGAATAATAGATATTGCCCTCAAAGAGTATCCAGGGTCTTGCTGTAACCTGTACTGGGCGGTTAAACCTCTGAACCCATTTGTCACTAAACTTAAGATCATCAGTATTGAGGTCCTCCGTAAGAACAAAGTTCGCCTTGAATAATTTGATATCTTCTTCATCAAATATCCCAGCACAAACTTTTTCAAAGAACTTTTTCTCCGACAATACCATTACTGGTTTCTTGTTATCGTTGGCATAATCAATTGAAGCTGTAAGTATCTTGCAATACTTCTCAAATGAAATGCCGAATTGTGCGTTATAAGCCTTCACAAACGTTTCATCATTTGTATCGATAGAAGAAGTTGGCATCAAATTATGCAACATAGTATATAAATCAGGATTACACATTGACAACTCTCTTAGATTATAGAAGTAGGTATTGAGCTTGTCTATCACAGGTCTTGGCATTGCCAATCTGCCATTTTTAAGGATTGTCAATTCTGAACCTTTTATCTTCTCACTTAATTGGTCCATATACACACCCATATTCAAGCTAAAGTGCATAAGAGCAAACAAACGATCCAATTTCTCTAATCCAGGCTTACCACCAGTATTATGAATACCATTCAGAACAATGGTCTCAATCATACCTTGTGTCAATGTATTCATCTCTGAATATTCATTGACATAATCGAATTGATTATCAAATGTTGCATCCAAGAACGAATAGGCTTTGCTTAAACTTTCGTATCTTCGTTGGGTAAGCTTCGACCAATAAATCATTGCATGATGTAGGTCAAGCAGGCTGGTAAGAAGTAGTTTTGTATCTATTTCTGCCAAAAGTTTCTTCACTTCGGCAAGAATATAATCGGATACCTTAATCATTATATTCTTAGACTCCACAAAATCAAAAGATTGTTCTAAACCTTTCATGTTTAGGTGATCTGCTATCTCAGAGAGTATCTTATCACAATACCTGGAATTGACATAATAACATGAATCCACACCATCTTTCTCATCAATAACTGTTAGATTTTCTGTATTACCAATCTGAATAAATCTGCCTGGTGCAGAATCAAATATTTGTAATCCATCAATGCTTAATGACCCGTTTGAAGAAAAACCACAATCTTGAATTGCTTTTAGGAACTGCTCAACTAAGTCTCTTTCCAAAGTAGAAGCATCCGAGTTCATAATATCTTCTGGAACACAAAAAACTATAGTGTAGTCGTTTGCTTTTTCCCAAATATATTCTTTTACTGGTACTATACAAAATTCTATGAGGAGATTTTGATTAAGGCTTGTAATACAGAGCTTCTTCTCAACAGCTAATAACCAGTTCATCAATGCAATTGCAGCCTCTCGGCCAAAGATTCGAAACTCATCTTTGCAATTCACATGAAACCACAATTCTTGATTCTTCAATTTGAGCATGAAGAGTCCTTTTACCGCCATGTAAGGTGCGTAAATGGGAATTTGCGTGGGAATGTCTGCAAAATGCTTAACCATAACAAAGCGACCTTGCGGTGCGGAATTTTCCATGTGTTCATCCATTCTGCATAAATATTTCTCACGCATTGACAGAGCACTACCTATTTCAACGAACATAATGTCAGGCATTTCATCCCGATAGAAAGTATTGTTGTTTGAACTATAATATGCAAATCTATCTATTTCTTGAGTGGTTGGAACGAATTTAAGAGACCTTCTATCTTGATCATAATAGTATAAATTTAGCAGATTCATTCTGTCCTGTCCCATTGCAATTTTCAACTCCTCGATAGAGAAATGTATTACATCACGACTGAAGGTTATAAACAAGCCATCTTCTGCCATCTGTTGGGTTACAAAAAATGTAAAAACAGATTTTGCAGGGAACGCAAGATTTAGTGCTGTCTCCGACTCTTTGACTGCCTGCTCTATGTGGGATTTCTTATCGGCCAAGATGATAGTTACATTAGCAACTTTGTCTTCGTCAAAACGGAACCAAAGAAATGGGGTGTCATGATATGTTTTTTGCCATAATACCATAGCAAAGTCTATATGCTAGTCTTAAGAGATTTGCTGGAAACAGAACCAAATAATCGCCATTGTCAAATTCTATGAATGGATGTAACTCGAAGATATCACTATGCCCTAATTGATATAATTCTTTTTCGTATTCCTTCCTTCTCATGCACAGAATCAGTGGTCGCAGACACTTTACGTCAATTTGATATTTCGACAATATAGCGATTAACTCAGCCTTACAAAAGCAGTTATAAGAATCACGCTGACTATATTCCTTGTAGTTTGAGTAATACACTGATTCTGCATCAGATTTACCACAAACATTTCGGCCATAGCAGAATCTGTCAGCGATTTCATTGGACAATTCTAAGATAGCATACACCAAAGCCAATTTGCTCTGTTCGATTTTTTCTTTGTGAGCGAGAAACAGCAATTGACTGAGAAGATTCTTGTGAGTCAAATAAAAAGCAGAAAACACCTTGTAAGAACCTATCGGAGTATTAACAGTTTCTACAAACAACCTCTCCTGCGGATCTTCCAATTGCGGATTGCCTTTTTCAAGAATTCTATCAATGAGTTCCCAATCATACTTTTTACGCCTCCACATCAAATATGCTTCTACTAAAGCCATTTCAAACCGATAGCAGAAGCTAGAGTTTTCTTGCTGTATGGATAAGTATGAGAGATACTTGAGTATATTATCTCCCTTTAGGCTATGATAAAATTTGTATTTCATATGACAACATTTCGTTTAATAACAAGACATCATAAGTAGACTTAATCCCTCCGCTTTCAGATAAGCTGTGTCTCCCCCCCTTAGCATTTCAATCAATTTGCAGATACCTGCTGAAGGATTCTGGAACTCACACAATTTCTTTGCTTTTCAGCTGCCAAAACGAAGAAGTTGGGTAGCATGGCTTTGCCTTTAGAGATTCTTGTTTTTCGTGCCATAGATTAAATGTTTGGAGTAGTAAGATAAGGTATCGCATCGAAACGCCCCTGTAAATAGGCTTTTTCCATGTCGTAGTTGTCTCGGAAGTCCTTAAAGTCGTAAAGAGAATAGAGTTCACTACAACCATCATCGCGTTTGTTCACAAAATACACCTGATCGCGTCTTTGGAAGTCAGTGTTCAAAAGATGAGTATTATGGGCTGTATAAATGAGCTGGGCATGATTGCTTCTGTTAAACAGGTTAATAATATACTCCACAAGGTGAGGATGCAAGTTGGTATCTATTCCATCCATTAGGAAAGTTCTGTCATTGCGAATAACATTTATTATACAAAGCATCATTTGGAACAAAGTCTTTGTTCCTTCAGATTCTTCCGTATCAAAGTCAAAAGCAATGTCGGGATTGCTTTTGTGAAACATCTTCAATGAGTAACCTTGAATCTTGATGTCAACTATATCGCTATCAGCAGTATTGAGAATTTCCAAGATATCTTCTTTTTTTGTCTTCAAGAAATCCTCTACCGGCATAGCTGATTCTTTGTAATCCAAAACAATATCTTCAGTGAAGAAACGGAATACCTTTTTCGCTATATCCCTATCCATCTGGCTGGCTCGTGAGACAAACAATGTCTTACGCGATGTGTTGGCAGCAACGTCCATGGGACGTTTTATGGCTTGTCTAAACTCATAGATATCCGTTTTGTTAGGTCCTTTGGTCTCATCACGGGTGAACACCAAAGAACGACGTCCCTTTGGATAGTAGTACAGTTGCTCTGTGAGTATCTCTGCCTGAGTCAACGAAAAAGAGTACTCATACTCTATTCCATCAACTATGAAACGGACATAGAAAGAACTTGGCTTTTTGTCATACCTGTCGAATTTGAATGGAGCAACTTGAAAAGTTGTGTTCTCATTGTATGTGTGGGAAGAACGTATCATGTTCACACAGGCTTTTATGCCTTTAATCACATTGCTCTTTCCTGATGCATTAGCACCAAACATAGAAATGCTTTTCAATACCTGTACCCCATTGGTGGTAAACAGATTTCCACTCAAAGCTTTCCCTTTCTCGGTCTGTATCTTCGCTGCTTGAAGGTCAAGCGTTATCTCATCGCGGAACGAGAATACATTTCTCAGACGGAACTTTAATATCATTTTAAATTCGGTTTTTGCTATTTTGCCGCAAATATAAGCATTAAATTTAGATTTTTGCTATTTTAAAGCAAAAACATTCTCTTCGAAGCTACTATTTAACATTTGTCCGCTCAAAGTGAAAAAAGTGGAACGTGTTTCACAAATTGGGCATGCCTATGCGAATATGCAAGAAAGCACCTTAAAAGGTAGATGGTGTATACTTTTTATTACCAAAATCTGCCAATACTGGCAACTTTTAGTCGTGAGGCTTGTCTTGGTCGCATTAAATATCTGCCACTATTGGCACTTTCTTATTCAGGAATACCTGTAAAAAATTCTATTATCTCAGTCTCTGGCAAATTACCAGCAAATTAAACCTGTTTTTAATTATTGCTGATTATCAGTGTATTAGACAAATATGCATCCGTATTTTGATTGTTTCAGCAAATTACCAGCAAATTAATTTATGCTCGAAGAGGAATGCGATTACGTTGCCAAAATGACTTGTTTGTGCCAATGATAGCGCTAAATACTTGATAAAATCATCAAATTTTCACCACAAACAATAAAAATTAAGTATGTTCTACTGAATTATGAATAAATTTTTGTATCTTTGTCCTCAAATAAGAGAAATCTATCATGGCAAAATTAAATCGTATAAGAATTGTTCTGGCTGAACGCGATCTAAATAACAAGTGGTTGGCAGATAAACTTGGTAAGGATCAGGCAACTATTTCCAAGTGGGTCACCAATACCACCCAGCCCAGCCTTGAAGCCCTCATTGCAATAGCCAATGCGCTTGAAGTGCCTGTGCAGAAGTTGGTAAGACAGGAAGAATTCAATCAAGAGAAATAAGTCAAAATGACGTACGAAGCAAGAGCAGAGCTAAAGCTTGTATTGGCTATGCCTTGCAAGAAGGAAGAAGACGAAGTCAAATGATAACAAAAGACGAAGTACAAGAACTGCTGCGTATGTTCTCTTCAGAAGATGACGTCACAAGTTTGTCACAAGCTTTGTCACAAGTCTTGTCCCCAGGTCTGTCCCCAGGTCTGTCCCCAGTTGATAAATAGATTGTAAGAAGACGAATAGAAGTAAAATAGATACATAATATGAGCAATCAAGACATGGCAAATCCGGCTGATGAGATAAGGAAAGAAGATAAATACTCGATTCCCTCCTTACCTCTGCCATACGATTTGGAGACCAAAGAGGTTCTGAAGCAGTTGAACAGGGCAAACCGCAAACTGGCAGAGTTGAAGGGTGTGGCACAAACCATACCCAATGAGCGCATTCTCATTAGCAGCCTTACCTTGCAAGAAGCCAAGGATAGCTCTGAGGTGGAGAATATCGTGACTACTCAGGATGATTTGTATCGTGCAGGGCTTGATCCAAGCCATCAGTTCATTAATGCTGCCACAAAAGAGGTGCTTTTCTATCGTGAAGCCATCAACGAGGGATTCCGTATGGTGCGAAACAAATACATCCTCACCCTCAACGACATTAAGCATGTTCAAGAAATCTTGGAACAGAATTCCGCAGGCTTCCGCACAACACCAGGAACCCAGTTGAAGCGCGAAAATGATGGTGCTGTAATCTATACACCTCCGCAGGACGGAATGGCCATCGTCCGGTATATGTCCAATCTTGAGCAGTTCATCAACGATGACCATTTGAGCCAACTTGACCCGCTAATCAAGATGGCTATCATACACCATCAGTTCGAGAGCATCCATCCATTCTATGATGGTAATGGCCGCACAGGTCGCATTATCAATATACTCTATCTGGTAATCACCGGCTTGCTTGACTTGCCCATCCTCTATCTTAGTCGATACATCACTCACAACAAAGGAGAGTACTACCGACTGATACAAGCTATCAGAGACAAGAATACTGATAATGCCGCAGAATGGGAAGCCTGGATACTCTTTATGTTGAAGGGTGTAGAGGTAACTGCAGAGGATACGATATCCTTAGTCAAGAACATAGGTCGCTTGATGACAGAATATAAGAATGTTATTCGTCCAGACTTTGGCAGCAAATACAATCATGAATTGCTGAACGGTCTGTTCTATCACCCCTATACCAAGATTGACCATGTTGTAGCCAATATGCAAGTATCTCGTCAGACCGCCTCGAAGTATCTGGATAGAATTGTGGCTCTAGGTCTTCTTAAGAAAGAAAAAATGGGCAAGGAGAACTATTATATTAACACCCGCCTGATGAATCTCTTCATCGAGTTTGGCCAGTATAAAGCAACAGAACCAGCAGAGGTGATAGAATCTGTTCATGTTAATGAAATTGTGAAATGATAACACGTAAAGAAGTACGAGTTAAAAAAACACAGATTCTTTAACATGATAATAAAAACGAGTTAAGTTTTAACATAAAAGGAAACATAACAAAGCAATAACAACATGGACAGGAATGGTTTTATATATTTCAACACTAGACTTTCTCCGAAGAATTCGGGGAAGGCGGATAGCTATGCCTGGGCCATCATGATTCTCGACGAGGTATTGCCGTATCAGGACGTGACTGACTTGAAGGAAAATGGCAACCACCCCGCAGAGTTCAACGTTAATCTTATCACGGCATTCAAGGTTGATGTGAAAGTCTCACAGAGCTATACCAACGAAAAAGGCGGTAAAACTGGCGGTAAAGTTGGCGGTGATGTCCCCAGTATGTCACAAGTCTTGTCACAAGTTTTGTCACAAGCTTGTCCCAAGTTGGACGTGTCACATTATCCTGACGCAATCGCTATTCTCATAGCTCTGTGTAAAGAACCACAATCTTTGAAAGAATTGATGGAAAAGACCAAAGAAAAGAATAGAGGAAGAATAAAGGATAATGTATTGCAGCATTTGTGTGAGTCTGGTCTGGTTGAACCGACGATAAAGGATGTTCCAAACAGTCCGAAACAGAAATATTCACTAACTGATAAAGGCAGAGAAAATCTTCAATCTATATCGTAGCAAGGTCGTTCCGCCGTCGTTCGTAGGTCATATCTGGGACATAGCGTAGGCATAGGATAGGCGTTCGATAGGGTAAGAAGATGGTAAAAAGTAAGCAAGAATAAAAAGAAGATACATAAATTGGAATGAACATCTTGATGAAGAAACACTCTTCTATAAACTGATTGGTTGGATGGACAACCTCTATCAGGAGATTAAGGATGAGGTAAGTTCTTTAGTATAAACCCACAATGATACTATGATAAAAGTACAAAGCTTTGCAAAGGACACTACAGTAATTTCCAAGGAGGATGAAGCTGCAAACCAATTGAAGGACAATCTTCAAGAGGAATTAGCATCTTACCCAGAAGCAAAAGGAATCATCTATATCATGACCAGCATTCGTATATTCGGTCAAAAACGAAACGATATCGATATGCTTGTAATGGGATTCATTGACAATCTGACGCTAAAGAATGTCAATACGAAGAATTATGATGTTGTCGATGAGTTGGACATCAGAAGTTTTATTTGCAATATAGAACTCAAGTCACATTCCGCAAGTAGCATAAAACGTGAAGGAACAGATTATATTGTTTCTTATTTTGGAATTCCGCATAATGCCTCTCAACAATGTAACGAAGCAAAGTTCTCATTGTTCAATCATCTGAATAACCAATTGTATATCAAGCCATTTATATGTGATATTCTATGGTTAAATGGCTTGTCTAAGACAGATCTTTCTTATATGAGAGGTAGTGTGATAGATAATGCACTCCACAGAGGATTTAAGTTCAGAGATCTGGTAAATGTCATTCTTCAACAGGCTAATGTTATGAAGATTGATTCAAACCATTTCTGTTTGGATGGTTTTTCTGATGGAGAACGCGAATACAAATCCATTGTAGATCTTTTTACTGAAGAAAGAAAACCACAGGGCCTTACCAAACAAAAGTTCGAATTGTTAAGTCAGAAGAATACTGACGTTGAAAAACTGTTAACGGATGCAGGTAATAAGCTTACTATAGTTACTGGTCGTGCGGGTACTGGTAAGACTGTACAATTGCTCCAATTGGCATTCCTTCTCGCAAACGAGGATTATGATAACCGCTGTCTGATCCTTACGTATAACAATGCTTTGGTTAGTGACATCAAGCGTCTGATCGACTATACCCCTATGCCATCAAAGGTTGATGGACGTACTGTATCTATCAAAACCATTCACTCGTTCTTCATTACATTGATGAAAGAAGTTGGTGTTGATGTCAAGACTCTGAATCCTTTGAAAAAAACATTTGATACCGAGTATAATCAGGCATTGAGGCAATTATATGAGTTTATGGTTGAAACATGCCAGAGAGAGGATGTCGAAGCATTAAAGGATATGGCTGAAAACTCTATCGACTGGGATTATATCTTGATAGACGAGGCTCAAGATTTCTCCGATATAGAGAAAAAGATTCTGTTCAAAGTATATGGTGCAAATCGATTGGTTGTAGCTGATGGTGTTGACCAGTTTATGAGAGTCGGTAATCGTCAGATATGGGAAAGAGGAGTAGAAAAGTCACTCGTAAGAAAGCCCAAAACAATGGAACTTGAACGCAGGCAAAAAGCAAATCTCGTTTCATTCGTGAATGCATTTGCACGTTTGGCCAATCTTGATTGGAAAGTAAAACCTAATGATGAACTTCCTGGCGGAGAGATAAAGATTTATTCTAACTTCAAGAAAAAGACATTCAAGGAGCTCAAGGCTAACTGTGAGAAAAATAAGTGTGAGAATTATGATATTCTCATTCTGGAACCACCAACTCAGGTTATAAGAGACAACAAAGGCAAACAATTTGCAAAAGCAGAGGCTTACAATAAGGCAGGTATTCCTGTATATGACGGCATAAACGATAACAATCGTACTGTTTATCCAACCAAAGATGAATGTCGTGTATATCAATATGACTCTTGCCGTGGACTTGAAGGTTGGTGTGTTGTATGTGCAGATTTTGACGAATTGATACAGTATAAGTTAGATACATACAAGGCTAATGAAGATGAATTATGCTTTGATCCAGAAGTGGCAAAGAAAAGAAGCGTGCTCTTATGGGCGCTTATGCCATTAACTCGACCAATAGACACACTGGTAATAACATTGAATAATGCAAACTCGGAGATTGGTAAGATGCTAAAGCAACTTGCAGACATCTATCCAGATTTCATTGAATGGAACATAGATTAATTATGGACAGATTTTTATGGCACAAAGTTACTACAAAAAAGTGGAATGCGGAAGAATGTAGTAATAGATTTGA
>OMDK01001022.1_pt1 | contig 11966 bp, 9 predicted proteins | sample 1645201 | NCBI WGS metagenome assembly OMDK01 (sample SAMEA103958151, study PRJEB25191) | human gut metagenome
GGTATGATAGGGGTCTCCAAAACCTTTGGTGGGAGTTCGATTCTCTCATCCCCTGTTTTTTTTAAAATGAATATCGGTTGGAACCATTGATTTTACTGATGAAAGGAGATTTGAATGGCGCTTCTCTTAGCTGTTAAATCAGAGGTAACACCGGAAGTAACACGAACACCTTTTTGGGTGTTTTTTCTTTATCTTATATTTTTTCAGAAATTTATTCTCTAGTGGTTGTGTAAAATACAATAGAGGGGTGCATGTATAATGTACCCCTCTATTGTATTTTGGCTTAAAACTATTTTAATACACCAGTTTACAACTTTATAAATGATAGACTTGTTGATGAATCAGCTGTTTTAAGGCCTTTGTCATGGCATTTGATTTTATACGTGTTTCGATATACGCACAGAAATACAGGCTGCGTCTGTAATGAATCCGGTATCAGCAGAAATAAGGTATATGCTGTCGGAACAGTAACAAAAAGTTTTAAAATAAATCAAAAAATATTGATGAAGTCTACCAGTCAGTGTTTTTTCGTTGTATAATGTTTTTGTCGTACAGGGGCGCTTTCTTTTGTAATGTTTTGGGTCAAATTCATTATACATCAGAAAGTCCTGTACGATATTTTTTTATGAAAAAGTTGTAAAGTGGTGTGTGATATACTTATACGCGGTCGTATCAGATCGGAAAGGAAATATTATGTTACAAAAATTATATGTTTTTTTCAGGAAAGAAACCGTTTTGTCAATTGCAGTGATCCTGGCGCTTCTTTCTATGTTCTGGGTCAGACCGGATAAGGCTTATTTTACTTATATCGATTTCAGGACTCTCGGGCTCCTCTTCTGTTTGATGGCAATTGTAGCTGGTTTGAAGGCTGTTGGTGTTTTTGATATACTTGCCAAAAAATTGCTGATGGGAACATCGGGAACTGTGGGTGTGATCAGGCTGTTGGTACTCTTATGTTTCTTCCTGTCAATGGTGATCACCAATGATGTGGCATTGATTACTTTTGTTCCTCTTGCACTGATCATTGTGCATAAACTGCCAAAGGAACTGGGCAATTACTGGCTTCTTAAAATAGTAGCCATGCAGACAATCGCTGCTAATCTCGGAAGCATGCTCACACCAATCGGAAATCCGCAGAACCTTTATCTATATGCCAGAGCAGGGATGTCCGCGGCAGAATTAATAACCCTGATGCTTCCCTATTCCGCCACAGCACTTATCCTTCTTCTGATATGGATACAGGTAGCCGCTGCCAAAGCACCTCACTTATGCGGTTCCGAAAAAGATAAAACTCTTTTGGGATTCTCTGACAGAAAAGAACTTAACATGGAATACCTGGCCGCTTACCTGATCTTATTTACAATCTGCCTGCTCACTGTTGCACGTATCATTCCATACCAGATTCCTCTTGTATTGGTTCTTATATATATGCTGCTAAGAAACAGGGAAAATATAAGCAGGGTGGATTACTCCCTGCTTGCCACCTTTATCGCATTATTTATTTTTATCGGCAACCTTGGAAGGATTCCGCAATTCAGCAGTTTTCTGGAAAGAATCATGGCAGGAAGGGAAACACTTACTGCTGTTCTTGCCAGTCAGATTATGAGCAATGTTCCCGCTGCGCTTCTTTTATCCGGCTTTACAGATAATTACCGGGCTTTAATTGTCGGAACCAATATTGGAGGTCTCGGCACTCTGATTGCATCCATGGCAAGCCTGATAAGTTTCAAATATATTGCAAAAGAAAACAGGAATCTGAGAGGGAAGTATTTGGGAATATTCACAGCATCCAATATTATATTCATGATATTCATGTTAATATTGTATTTTTTCCTTAGATAAAGGTTTCCCGAAATTATAAAAGCTATAGCAATTCTTTCTTCGAAAAAAATTCTCCGCGGCACTCTCCCATCCTGGAAGAAAAGCCGCGGAGAAATAAATATATTTTCGGTGCCAATACAAAGTATAATGGCGATAACCTCTAAAACGCTTCGCACTTCTTCAATCGCAAAACACTGACAGAATATGCCGGTGCCTCGTATACGAACTCTGAGGAAGCGCCATGCATATTCACGGTAATATTCTTCACCTTCTCCGGCTCTTCAAAGCTGTTTTCATCCCCCTTTTCACCGCTAAGAAGTGTTACGGTATAGTCGCCCTGTACCTGACAGTCCAGTGTAATGGAAACCGGATCCACATCTCCTGCAAAATTAACCGCCTTAATAATGATTTCGTCCTTGGTGTCAGTTACTACCGAAACAAAAGCAGGTCCGTAGGGAATCGAAATTTCCTTCTGAAGCTCACCATCAACATACAGGCGAATCTGTTTTCCATCCGTTTCATATCCAAAGCGGTGATATTCTCCCGGTTTTACTGAAATAGCAAAGTCCTCAGTCAGCTTGTTGTCATGCATAAAGCCAAACTCTTCCAGTGAACATTGTCCTCCATTAACCTTCCAAAGGAACGGACGCACCAGAGCTGCATCCCATTCTTTTTCCACTCCGGCCGTAATCACGATCTGCTCCTCATAATAGGAACGAACCACCCTGGCACTGAATATACCCAACTCGAAGTAAGCATTTTCCTCAACAAAAATATCGGTCTCAAATCTTCCATAAGTCTGGTCTTCTTCTCCAAATACCACAAAGCTCTTGGTCTCATCAGCCCATTCCAGAATACTGTGAAATTCCTTTTTCTGCTCCTCATCCGGAAGCTGAAGCAGGCAGCCATCCTCTGTATCCTGCACATGTCCCATTAATTCATGAGTAATCTTTGCTTCTTCTCCATTCCAAATGGGATTTCTGAAGCGAAGTTCCTTATTGGATTTTAAAGATGCCATTCCGGTTCTCGGACGATAAACACGTCCTCCCTCATCTTCGGATTGCACCACATATTCTCCGCGATTTTGACCGAACATTTTCCAGACATAATAAGAAGGAATTCCAAGGCTCTGATGATTATTGAAACGAATCAGATTAGGATACCACGCTCTGTAATTTACATTTTCAAATAATGGAGCATAAGAGGCCAATGTTACGATATCCTGATTTTTCTCAATACCCATAAGGAAAGCCGCTTCTCCCAAAGCCGCATACAACTGTCCCATATAGTTGCCTTCGTTTACAGCCACCTCTCCTACAAAGATTTTTGGTCCCTTACGATCGTAGTCATCATAATAATTTACACGTTCTGCAAAGAACTCTGTCGTACTGTAAAAATGTTCATCCACGCACTCGGCAGGACAACCATTTTTCTCTACATGCTCATTGGCTATGGTTTTAATCTGGGGATACAGTTCCTTTACCTTCTTATAAATCATGTTGTATCGCTTTTCATAATCCGGACCCCAGTTTTCATTACCAATTTCCAGATAGGTCATTTTAAAGGGTTCCGGATGCCCCATAGAAGCACGAAGCCTTCCCCATTTGCTTTCCTTAGAGCCGATAGCATATTCAATGGCATCCAGTGTATCCTGTACCATTTCATCAAGAGCCTCTCCTTCCAGAAGGACACTCTTTCTTCCCTGACAGGTCATTCCGCAGTTACATACATACAGGGGCTCCATCCCCAGATCCTCGCAAAGCTGCAGATATTCATGAAAGCCAAGTCCTAATGTACTTCTGTAATGCCATACAAACAGCTTACTGGGTCTTTCCCATGCCGGACCTACCGTATCCTGAAATCTCATCGCTGTGGACGGTGTCGTTCCTTCCACAATACAGCCTCCGGGAAAACGCATAAACTTTGGACTCATTCCCTTAAGCTTTTCTACAAGATCTGTTCTGAGTCCATGCCCCATGTAGGTATTGTCAGGCATTAGTGAAATAAATCCCAGCAGAACCTCCCCGCCTTCTTTGCAGGAAATAGTAAGCTGTGCCTCGTGACAATCCTCAGCTGCTGTCAGCTTCATGTCATATCTTGTATACTCCTGACCGGAAACCACCAGACTGTTTCCAGCCAGTACTTTTCCCTGGTATTCGATCGCTACGTCCAGTCCTATTTCTTCCTTTGCTTTTGCAAATAAATACAAAGAGTAACTTTCTCCAGCCTTTACGGATATACCGCAGTAACCGGTATTAGTCAGAGATCCGTCCTTTTCAAACTGCATACGCAGAGCTGCGTCCCGATGTTCATTCAGGGTATCCGTCAGTTCCAGTTCCATCTTTGCATTGTGTGTATACCATGCCGGTATTTCTGTCTCCGGAATATTGTTGCCCTTTACCCAGCGGCATAAGCCTTCTCCGTTGCAAAACTCATCCAGCCATCCGGATACGGTTTTTACATGGACGCCATCCTCCTGCTGTATATAACCCTCCGGTAAAACGGAATCTTCGAAGCTTCTGTTTCGAAGCATTTCCGGATAAAGTCCTCCGTCTCCGGCACGGTTAATGTCTTCAAAAAAGATTCCGTATAAATCCCTGGCTGTCTCAAATCGTCTTTCCTTTGTTTTAATCTTTAACTTGCTCATTGTAGTCTCCTTTTTTACATTCCTAGAGTTTTGATCACTGCCTGTATATGCAATAACATAGATTATGATAACTCAAATGATCTTAATGCAGCATTTCCGTTACCGCGATAGGTCAGGTAAAGCGCCTGTATTCCATCCGGAATCGTAACCGGTGCGGTATACTTTTCCCAGACATTGGTATATTGAACCTCTAATGTCGCCAGTACCTCTCCATCCCATGCTGTCTTTACTTCAAAAGTGCCATCTGCATAGCCCCGGATCCAAATACTGATTTCACGAATATCATGGCAGTCAAAATATTTGAAGCCGATGGTAGTTGAATCTGTAATATTGGCAATATATCCAACTTCTTCGTCTCCATCCCTGCCGTCCTGCATTACTCGTGGAAAATTCCCTTCACCCACATAAACTGATGGGGTATCGGTAAACAGATTACATGCAAGATAAGCGGGGTATTCGCCTTTACCCTCAAGCGGACCTCCATTTAAACCGCAGGAGGTAATTTTTACCTGTGGAATACTGCCGTCCGGCATAATCTGCAGCTTTTCAGCACATCCCTGTCTGCTGTACCAGGTATTATTGGTATGCCTGTGATAAAAAATGTACCAGTCCTCTCCGATCTGCACAATACTTCCGTGATTATTGGCACCGTAAGCTGTTGGCATATCTGCCGGCTTGTAGGTATCGATGTGCAGATCACAATTGCTGACAATAACTCCGCCATAGACAAAGTCCCTAGTAGGATTCTTGCTGGTGGCATAACATAATTCGTGCATTAATATGGATGAATAGACAAAATAATAGGTGTCACCTACTTTACGGATGGAAGATGCCTCAAAAAACTCATGTCCCTCAAATCCGGTACCGGCACCATATTCACAGCCGGGGGCCACAAACACCGGAGCTTCCCTGATCGTCAGCATATCTGCTCCCAACACCGTAGCCATAGCTCCGGTACGGGATTTATCACCTTTTCCGCAAAATCCGGTATAAAGATATGTCACATCTCCTTCCGTCAGAACCCCCGGGTCAAACTGGGGCTCATCACCTTCCTTTTCGCCCAGACGTGTGCCATCTTCATAATGAACATAGCCATAAAATTCATACTTTCCTGCCGGAGTATCACATACAGCAACTGAAACTACCGGAACCTTGTCCAACACGTAATAAAGATAGTACCTTCCGTCCGGTCCCACCGTAACATCCGGGGCATACAGACACATTTTGCCTTCCGGGTTCAGCGGATCGGCTGTCTTCGGATAAATCACACCCTCATATCTCCAGTTGCCCAGGTCATCGACCGGAGCTGACCAGCACACATAGTCTCCCATGCAGAAAACATATCCGTTAAAGTAATCATGGGATCCGTAAACATATACGCGATCGCCAAAAACATAAGGTTCTCCGTCCGGAATATACTCCCAGGACGGTAAATATGGGTTAAACGCTTGTTTTTTCACTTTGATATCCTCCTTTGCAAGCCTAATCCATGTACATTGTTTCATAAAGCAAATTACTGGGTGCTAGTTTAAGCCTTCAAGCTAACCACACGATCATAGTCATATCCTCGATCCGGATTCACCTTTCCGGCATTCAGTTCGAAATAAACCACACCGTTTTCGTTTACAGGAAGCTCTACGCAGATATTTCCGTCCTCCTGCTTTTTACGCTCTGTTTTTACAAAAGGTCTGGATGATTCCCGAATCAGCTTCGTCTGTTCCTCACTCAGATTGGCAGGTTCTCCCATATCATGCCATACCTTCAATGGATTACATGTTTCCTCATCTACCGTCTTAGTCAGGAAGCAGTACTCCTCCTGTTCAGCCGGAAATGTAAGCTCCAACAGCATTTTTTCTTTACCCTGTTCTGTACTTTTACGGGCAATATTCCAGGCTACACCTAGATAATCACCGTTTGCACGTTTCAAAACGACAATATTGTCATCCTTATATACACAATTGGCTTCACTTTCCTCAAGCTTTTTGTAAAAAGCAAATGTCCAGAAGGTCGGCTTGGTAATACAGCCATTGGCAACCAGTCCAAAGCCGCCGTGGAATGGTGTAAAAGGAACTCCCATCTCTTCAAACACATCACCAAATGTCCAGTAGGAATAGGATTCATTCACATCTCCCAATCTGGAAAGCTGCTGTGCTATTAAGGCCGCATTCAGGTTTGTATCATGAATGACGCCCTGAGGAGTATAGGAGCTGTTGAACTCCGTGATATGAATCTGCAGACCCTTATATTCCGGGAAACTGTCAATAATATCTCTGGTTGTTTTTAAATTGGCAAAGCCGTCCTCTGCCTTCATCAGTTCAGAATATGCATAATGTCCAATACATTCCGGCGGATCAATGGTGTAATGATGTCTGGTTACGAAATCCACAGGTATGTGATTCTCATGGCAATATTCCATAAATGCCTGAATCCATTTCTCATCCGTTCCTCCACAAACAGCAGGGCCTCCTACACGGAATCCCGGATTCACTTCCTTTATGGCATCAAAGGTTCTATGGAACAGCTTAAAATATTCCTGCATATCCGCATTTTCCCAGAAGCCGCAAAGATTGGGCTCGTTCCATACTTCAATGGGCCATTGAATAACTTCCTCTTCTCCATAGCGTCCCATCAGATGCCGCAGCAATGAACGCACCATATTACACCACATATCATAATCTTTTGGAGGAGTGGTATTTCCCTGCCAGTAAAAGATAGTCTGGCTTCCACTTGCCAACTTTTTAGGCATAAAACCCAGTTCAAGAAAAGGTCTCAGCCCCACCTTCTTATAGGCATCCATTACTCTATCCAGATAAGTATAGTTGTACTCGACCCTTACCTTACCATCCTCCTCATAGGTCTGAAAGATCGCCATATCATCACAGAATAATCCATGTCCCCGGATATGCTTAAATCCAATTTCCTTTTGAACCAAGCGCAGCTCCTCCTGATATTCTTCTGTCAATGCAAGCCCCATTCTTCCGGTTCCCACACAATAATCTACATTATTGTGAAAAAAGGCCTTTGAATCCTTTCTAATCACGATCTTTTTTCTGTCATTCTCTGTTGCTTCACCCATATTTACCATGCATGTATCTCCTTCTTCTAAATCATGTTCCTATGCAGTCACGCATCCGATGTCTGACCGCTGCACGATCCGCAGCTCTCTGATGACGATTGCCATATTAATCTGATACTATCGCATTGATCTAAAGTTTCCAATGATTTATACTATAAGAAAATTGATATATCCTCTGATGTATCAGAACGGAGATTCCAGATGACTGAAATTGAATTTGTCGGCTACAGTGCCGTTCACCCCTCAGATTTTATATATGATGTTCCGAATGGCTTTACAGGCTATCTTCTGCTTCTTTTCGACTCTCCCTCGGAGCTGCTCATAGACGGAAGACTAATGCGGACAGCCGCCAATTCTGCTATTCTGTATACACCAGGAAGCAGGATTTATTACCGTGCTGCCGGTGAAGAATACCGGAATGACTGGATTCGTTTTCGTTCCGATCACTCCTTCGTGAAGCTGTTTCCGTTAACAAACACCCCATTTCCCGTAACAGATCCGGAATACTGTCATCAGCTTTTTAAATTACTAACCTGGGAGTCCGCCTTTTTCTCCTCTGAAAGCGAAGCAAACATTACTCACCTGCTGCGGGTTCTGTTCTCCAAATTAAGAGAAGGAATCCAGAATGAGTCCCCGGGTATTCACGATCATGAGCTGATTGCATTGCATAAGATGATCTACAATAATCCTCAGCTTCCATGGAATATAAACATGATGGCTGCGAAGCTTCACTTAAGTCCCAGTCATCTTCAGGCTCTCTATCACCGCCAATTTGGCTCCTCCTGCATGGACAATGTCATCGAAGGACGTCTGCGCCGTGCACAGGATTTATTAGAGTACAGCGAATACTCCATCCGCGACATTTCCGAGCAATGTGGTTATAATAATGTAGAGCATTTCTGCAGACAATTCCGTCAGCATAACGGCTGTACCCCTGGACAATACCGGAAAAATGCATCAGCGGGAAGCAACAAAAGACTTCTCACCCACAATACCCTGGGAGGAAGGGAGTTTGAGAAGATTAATCGAAATATCCGGAAATAGTGTTTCGGTAGCTGCTTTATTCATCCCAATATTTGTTCATATTTAATTTCAACATTTCCAAAATTTCACGCCTCATCTGCTCTGCTGTGTAACTGACAGGGAAAAATCTGTGAAGCTGCTTCGTTTTGAATACTACGCGGTCTATCTCTTTTTGCTTAATTTCACTTGCAAAGTCAAGTAAACTATCTATAATTACTTTTCATTGGCGATATCCCAGCAATATTTCTAAAACTCCAAACTATCCGCATTGAGCAGAAAATACTTCATTCCCATGATTACAAAGCCTTCCTCATTTCTCCAAGGCTTTTTTGTTCCGTTTACTACCACGATCTTTTTAAATGAATCAGGGATATTTCTAAATGAATTAAATTCCTGCTTCTGCTTTTCCTCAGAGGTCATATCATAAGCCACCTGAATATAATATCTCTGACTCCCCTGATTGACCACAAAATCAACTTCAAACTGCTTTCGAGTTGTTTTTCCTTCATCATTTTTCGCATACGCCTCTACAATACCAACATCCACATTATAACCTCTGATAAGCAGCTCATTGTAAACAATATTTTCCATGATATGAGTAGGTTCCTGCTGTCTAAAATTCAATCTTGCATTTCTAAGTCCCACATCTGAAAAATAGTATTTCAGATTTGCTCCCACATATTTTCTACCTTTAATATCATATCTGTCAACTTTAGAAATCAAAAATGCCTCCACAAGATAATCTATATGGTTGGATATGGTCTTATTGCTGTAATTGATGCCTCGTTCACTTTTAAACGTATTTGATATTTTAGTTGGGTTAGTAGGAGCTCCTATCGCAGAAGCAAGGATATCTACTAAAGTATCAATCTCATCAACATTTCGCAGCTTGTTTCGTTCTACAACATCCTTAATATAAACATTTGTGAAAATGTTTTTTAGATACTCAGCCTTTTGGCGTTCCACAGAAAACTGTAGCACCTGTGGTAAACCACCATATATCATATATTCCTCCCAAGCATCATCATAATCTCCATCGAAAGCCGCATAGAACTCTGCGAAGGACAACGGATATATTCTTATCTCATCTCCTCTGCCTCTAAATTCAGTTACAATATCGCTGGATAAAAACTTAGAGTTACTTCCAGTCACATATACATCAATATTGCTGATTCGAAGCAGGCTATTCAGCACTTCCTCAAATCGTGACATAAATTGTACTTCGTCCAAAAGCAGATAATATTTCTGGTCATCTTTCATTGCATCTTTAATATGCTGGTAACACTTCTTTGGATCTCTCAGCTCCTCATTTTCAATGCCATCCAAAGCAATCTCAATGATATGGTCATTATCTACACCACTCTCCAATAAATATTTCTTAAACAATACAAATAACAGGAATGATTTCCCACATCTCCTGATTCCCGTGATAATCTTTATCATCCCATTATCTTTTCTTATCTTTAACTGTTCAAGGTATGCATCTCTTTTAATCTCCATGAGTTCAACTCCTTGTTTTTGTAAATTTACACACTTTTTGGTAATTAAATTATATCATCTAGGATTTATTTAATCAATATACATTACTATTTTATGTGTATTTTAACATTTCTATGCAGTTGATAACCAATTAACTATCTTTTCATAGAAAAGCAGGTAGTCTTTGATACAATGTCAAGTGATGAATTCAAAAAGGAAAAAATTGGACTTGGAATGGCGATTGTAAAAGGTCTGATTGCTGTTTAAACTTGCTCCCGCACCAGATATAGTAAAGAAAAGTGTCTGGCAGCGGGAATGAATGCTCACCTTGCAAAGCCTGTAAAAATCGAAAATGTAAAGAAAATTTTGTGCGATTATTCGGTATAGCGATTAGGATTTCTCGAATCCGTAAACCCATTTTCCACGTAAGAACAGATACAGAAAAATCACGGAGCTGATACCCCAAGTCAATGGGTATGCCCAGAAAATCACTCGTATATCCGGGAGAATACGAACTGCCACAGTAATGTAGCTTACGCGAAACAAACACCAGTCACAGAGCATAACGATCATCGGAACGGATGCGTTACCTGATCCACGAAGTATTGCTGCGATGCAATGAGAAAACGCCAGCAGACAATAAAATAACGCAATTGTTCTGGACTGCATGACTCCATAATGTACAACATCAGGATCTCTGTTAAACGCTGTGATCAGTACCGGTGCTGCCACATATATGATAATACCGATCAACTCTGCAATAGTAATCGAGCAGAGAACTCCAAATCTTGCTCCCTTTTTCGCCCGGTCATACTGTTTTGCACCCAGATTCTGACTGACAAAGGTTGTCAGAGCCATTGTAAAACAGGTCACCGGCAAAAAGGCGAATCCCTCTATCTTGGAGTAGGAACCACATCCTGCCATCGCCATTTTTCCAAATGCATTTATATTTGACTGTACAAAGACGTTCGCGATCGCGATCACTGAATTCTGAAAACCGGATGGTACACCATTCTGGATGATCTGCTTCAGCATAGAACTGTCAAAACGAATCTCTCGCAATTCCAGACGATATTCTTCTTCCACACGCAGCAGATGAACCATACAGAGCAGTGCACTGACAAACTGTGAAATTGCGGTTGCAAGTGCTGCTGATCCGACTCCCATGCCAAGACCTGCGATAAAGAAAATATCCAGAACGACATTGACACAGGAAGAAATAATCAGATATATCAGAGGATGGCGTCCATCACCGACCGACTGCAGAACTCCAACAAAGATATTGTACATGACAACACCCATAGACCCTGCAAAATATGTACGGAAATACACAATAGATTCCGGGAGCACGTCCGCAGGAGTTCCCATCAATACCAGGATCTTTGGTGCCAGAAACATTCCCAAAACTGTCAGCACAGCACCGGCCACAAGTCCAAATGCAACCGTTGTATGGATTGCCTTTTTCAGGCAGTCTCTTTTTTTGGCTCCGTAATATCGTGCAATAACAACACCTGCACCCATGGCAATGCCGTTAATAAAACCTACCATCAGAAAAATCAGATTTCCAGATGAACTGACTGCCGCCAGTGCATTACTTCCTAGAAAATTTCCTACGATCAGGGAATCAGCAGTATTATACAATTGCTGGAACAGATTTCCCAGAAACAATGGAATTGCAAAAAAAATGATCTTTTGGGAGATACTTCCCTCTGTCATTCTCAGACTCTTTTTCATAGTTAAAATTACGCTTCACTTTCCTGTGTTCTTTGAATCAATAGAGATGAAGGACTGCTTGTAGAGCTGGAATTTGGAACGTGCTTTATAAATTTTTTCCGATCCCCTCAAGTTCGTTCATGGAATCCTTGTTTTTTTCAAGTTCATCTCTGGCTGTTGCGTAATATGATTTTTTGAAAAGCATAT
>OMDK01001034.1_pt1 | contig 11865 bp, 6 predicted proteins | sample 1645201 | NCBI WGS metagenome assembly OMDK01 (sample SAMEA103958151, study PRJEB25191) | human gut metagenome
GTCCGCTTTCGAGTCAGACGCGACCTGGGGCACTGCCTTCAAGACGATAAAGGAGTATGACGTTGCAGGAATACACAATGTTGTAATGACCTCAGATGCTGGGGCAGACAGGATTTTTACCATTGACGGCAGGTATGTAGGGAATGATATAAAGCGTCTGCCTAAAGGCGTTTATGTTGTAAATGGAAAGAAATTATTGCGATGAACACCTTAAAACTTGTAGTTGCGATGAATAACAAGATAAGAAAGGCAAGTATATTGTTTCTCCTACTTTTTGTGAGCTTGTGTTCATATGCTCAAAGCAATGGGCACAAACTTACAAATACCGAAGCGGTATCGTTGGCGAAGAAAGTCTGTTTTGGAGATAAATACGATTATTATGTCTGTGAAAACCTTTATGTGAATCCTTATGTCAACGGGATAGAAAGGAAGGGTGAATACCTTATGGTTTTTGTGGACAAGATGCCCCTTGCCGCATGGAATCACCCCTGCAATTATGTTTATATAGAAAACGCAAGACATTCTGGAGGTAATCAGATATATGTGGATGAAGCATATGAACCACCTGTGGATAATCCCCGTAAAATCGTGGGAGACCATAACCATCCATCAGGAAACGGTCTGCTCAAAGTTGATTATCCTTTAAAAGGCCAATCCGTATCTAAGCTACCAGCTAATGACAAAGGACAGACCTTTGCCGTTATCCTTAATGGAGGTATGAACAGTGATGACAATCACGAGAATTACTGGTACGACTGTTCGTTCTTCTATACGACATTAAGGAACGTCTATGATTTGCCTAAAGAGAATATTAAGGTACTGATGTCAGATGGAACCGATCCTTCACTGGATTTGAAGGTATTCTGTTCTGAAAACTTGAAAATTTCTTCAAATTTGGATTTGGACAATGATGGCGAGCCAGACATAGAATATGCCGCAACGAAAGAGAATTTGAGCAAAGTATTCTCAGAGTTGGCAACCACGATAACCCCAAAGGACCAACTTGTATTGTTTGTAGTTGATCATGGTGGCTATGATAGCGATAACCTGCTATCATCCTACATCTGCCTTTGGGGGAAAGACGTCAGGTTGTATCCGGAAGAATTGTCAGAAATGCTGAAAGGTATCAATGCAGGATACATGACACTTGTTTTCGGCCAATGTAACAGCGGTGGGTTTATCCCATGTCTTCAAGCCGACAACAGGCTTGTCATGGCAGCCTGCAAAGACAACGAATTATCTTTTTGTCGTATGGAAGAGCCGTATGACGAATTCGTATATCAATGGACATCCGCCCTTGCAGGCTGCACTCCATACGGAGACCCCGTCGACGCCGACTACGACAAGAACGGTGTCGTCACCCTTCTGGAGGCATACCGTTATGCAGAAGAGAACGACGGCTACAAAGACGGTGATTTATCATTCGGCAATATCAGGGAGCATCCCATGGTGAGCTATCTTGAAGGCACCAACATAGAGGACCTGTCATTGTCGTACATCCCTAATCCCGTGGAACTCATCTTCTCCGACGGTTCGGAACATGGCAAAGCACCATGGGCTACTGATGCCATAGCGCTCAGTCCCGAACGTGACGGCATAGACTGGACCAACAGCAACTCCGACTTCTCGCAGAGCACAGACAAGAGCGTTGTGGTGAAGGTGAGGAACCGCGGTGTGAAGCCATACAGCCAGGCAGACAAATCCGTCAGCCTGTATTGGTCGGAAGCCTTCTACGACACCGTTTCAGACAGCTGGCGATGGGACACTCCTTCGAGCGGTGACCATTCATGCGGCATGTTCGCCACGGCAACACTCGACGGCACGATTCTCCCGGGCAGGGAAACCAGCGTGACGCTTGAGAAGAAATTCGACAAGAAGACCGCAGGGCAGATCTCATCCGACAATGTAGGACTGAACTACCGCGCTGTGATATACGACACGGACAAAGGCGTGGCAGACCGTAAAGCCACAAGCGTTCTGAAGAGCGTGCAGGCTGCCACCTATGGAAACGAGAGGAACGTATTCCTTGCAAACCACGACGGCGCCCCCGTGTCCTACAGCCTCCGTTTCAATGTCACAGGCAAGGACGGTGACGACCTGTTCAGGAAGGCAGAACTAGAATTCAGTTCTTCCGGCATCACTTCCCACCGCTACACCCTTGATGGCGTGAAAGAGGATGCAGCCAATTCTGGAACCTTCATCATCGAGGGCAACGGTGCGGAAATCTCCGGCATCAAGATGGAAGCAGGCGAATGTCTTGCCACAAGTCTGGGCTGTTCGTTCTATGCCGATGAAGCCATCCCGGACACGAGCTTCTATAATGTCGCAGTGTCAGTGACAGACGATGCCACGGGAAAATGCGTGGGTGGAGAGAATTTCATAGTGAGAAGCCTTCCGCGTAAAGCTTTGGATATCGTTCCGGAAAGTTATATATACAACGGCAGTTTCTATCTCTCGCTGAGTGAGAGGTCAGAGCGGGTTTCATGCCGGTGGTTCGATCCGGATGGGCGCTATGTTGGAGAAGGATCCACATTGGGCGTCGGCAAAGAACCAGTCCGAGGCGAGTATACAGTCAGGGCACAGTCACTCAAAGACGGAGCCGTTGTGTATAAGCGTATAGGTTTGTATGGTAATTATATGGACAAGTCCATATAAACTCGACAGAACAGCTTCTCGAATCTTCATCAGTTTCAGGACACCGTTGCAGGAAGACGTAGACGTTATAGTTTCAACCCCAATGGTAAAGGGGCAAACAACCCATCTTGAAAAGGGAAAGAGTAATTATACCGTGCGTTATACCACTATGGGCAATATGTCAGAAGCGATCTTCTTGACGTTCGTCGTCAATGGAGTGAAGACAGAGACATACAAGCTGCAATGATGCAGTCAGAGCTTGTTTTATTTTGAATCACGTAAATTAAGTTAGATAGGGGAGAGGGAACTTGTCTTAAAAGTCAAGGGCCCTTCCCCTTTGTGCATTTCCCTCGTCATTAATTGTGATGAATTTCGAGCCGGGTGTAATAATAATATTGAAAGTCTTTTTAGTGAACAGATTGTTATTATTATCTTTGCAGACGGCTTATCGGTAACTTCATTGCAGTGTCTGGGGATGAAGAGAATAGCAGTAAATAACAATATAAAATCCTATGAAATTTAGAGAGAATCTGTCGGTTAGGAGACGCTTTCTTTTAGTCGCCCTCTTGATTGTAGCTTTGATGGTCGTAGCTATGTCTTTGTTTCTTGTTCACAAGAGAAACGCTACACCTCGTGAGCTTGCCCATATAAACGCTTTGTGTAGTAAGGATATACAAAGGGCAAAAACACTGTTTATTGCAGCCAAGAAGCGTGAGAAAACCTATGATGAGGATGGCAGATGGTTCTTGAAGTTTCTTTCTCTCAAACTTAAGGTGAAAGAAAACTCTGATTTTAAAGATGATGAAGAAGTCTTGGCACTCGTTGACCATTATGAAGGATATGGTGATGATGCTATGCTGTCGGATGTATATTATTGTGCGGGTTGCGTGTATCGCACATTGAATGACTACCCTAAAGCCGTAGAGTATTTCATGAAGATAGTAGGAGTGAACCATACCATAAAGGCTCCTACAGATATAGAAGCCCTTTGCTATTATCAATTGGCCTATATCTATTCTGTACAGGGACTCGACAGTGAAGCTCTGAAATGGCAGAAGAAAGCCTTGCAGATACATGAGAGTCAAGGCGATCTCACACATTGTGTGTATGACTATAACAATATGGCATGGAGCTGTATGGCATTAGGCTATAAGAACAAAGCGCTGAAGATGCTCCTCAAGGCCAGGAGCATGGCCCTGAAGATAGATGATGCAGCCCTATTGTCGGAGGTTGATGGTTTTCTCGCAAATTACTATAACGAGAATGGTCCTCTTACAGAAGCGAAGAAATTTATTGATTCTGCGCGTCGTAATGTTGGCAATGCCACACTCAGTTCCACATACTCCTTGTCTTTTGAAATCTATGACAAGCTCGGTCTGCGGGATTCTGCCGCTGTGTTTTGCAACAAGGTGCTACAACATGGGTCTGTATATGCCAAGCGTCATGCTTATTGGTGGCTTACGGTGCAAAGCCTGAAGAATGGTGATGCAGAAGGCGCTTTAGGTAACTTCGTTAGTTACAAGAACTATGTTGACTCTGTGGATATCGTTTCGCCACGTGATGCTTTGGCAAGTGCCAATGCCATGTATGACTACGAATTGAAAGAGAAGGAGAATCTGAAGCTAGAGATGCATCAGATGCGTCAGACGGTCTATATTATAGTTTCCGTGACCATAGCGATAATCATAGCCCTTTTGTCAATGTTGACATATTTCATTTTATGGCGGAGAAAACGCCTTCTTGAAACCCGTATGGAGATATTGAACAAGGCATTGGAAAGGGAACGTGAGCAGAAGGAAGAGGCTATTGCAGAAAAGGAGATGGAAATGGAGCAGATGCGTAGGCAACTTGCTGAGTCGAAAAGTGGAAAAATCGGCAATGAAGAACAGGTATTTGCCGTTGCTGACAGAAATGATGACATTCAGAAGAAGAAACTTATTGTTCGTTCCCGTAATCTGCGCGACAAAAAATTTCTTGAATCAGAGGTGTTCAAAAAACTGATGCTGGCAATTTCGGGAGGAGAGAATGTGAAGTTTGAAGACTGGGATGAGTTGTTCGCTACGGTGAATCGGATTTATCCAAGTTACAAGGATAATATAGCGAAATTCTGCCGTATGAGCGAGATACAGATGAAGGTGTGTGTGTTGCTGAAAATTGGTATGAGCTTTTCTGACATTTCCGTCCTCGTAATCAGGTCGAAAGATACCATTTATTCAATCTGTACCAGATTATATTTCAAGAATTTCAAGACCAAGGGAACAGCCAGCAAATGGGCAGAGCTGATGAGGTCGTTGTAGCTTGTTTCCTGTCATACTGTATTCGTATTTTTATTGTTTGTTCGGGTTAAACGACAAGTTGTATCTATATCAAGAATCTATACCAGAAAAGTTTCCCCTCCCCGTTACCGATTACTAAAAAAACGTAACAAAGGCTTTACAATTATCCGGTTTTATAGACATCGAAAGAATATTTTTTGTAACTTCGCAAAAAGAACAATGCATACCCCAATGATATGCGCCACTCCCCGAAATGCAGGAAGCAGTGATGAAAACAATATTTGCCGCTTGATGATTGTCAGGGAGGATGGATGATAGCGTGTCGGATTGTTTTTTTTGATGATATTTCTAATATAAAACTTTACTATTATGGCAAAAGGTGGAAAAGGAAGAAAACGACTTAACAAGAAGCAGATTATAGATAAGCTCCAGGACTTCTTCTTGGAGAATCCCGAAAAGCAATATAGTTTCAAGGAAATATTCCGTGCGCTCCGTCTCGACACGCATCCCGCAAAGATGCTCGCCGTTGACGTGATGGAGGAAATGGCATGGGACGACTTCCTCGTCAGGAAAGGCGAAAGCGCCTATCAGCTCAACCAGAACGGACAGGTGCAGGAAGGCACCTTCCAGCGCAAGGCGAACGGCAAGAACACCATCGTTCCCGACGACGGTGCAGCCCCGATATTCGTGGCAGAGCGCAACTCCATGTTCGCCCTCACCGGCGACAAGGTGCAGTTCACCATCATGGCGCGCCGCAAGAACCACATCCGCGAAGCAATGGTGACAAAGATACTGCAGAGAGCCAAAGACACCTTCGTGGGCAAGCTCAGAGTGGAGAGAGACTTCGCCTTCCTCGTGTCAGACGGCAATATCTTCGTAAACGACGTCATAATCCCCAAGCGCAAGCTGAAGGGCGGAAAGACCAACGACAAGGCAGTGGTGAAGATCACCCAGTGGCCATCCAAGGAGAACAAGAGCATGATAGGCGAAGTGGTTGACGTGCTCGGCGAGACCGGCGACAACGATGTGGAGATGAACTCCATACTCGCTCAATACGGTCTGCCATACAAATATCCGAAGGCAGTGGAAGACGCTGCCAACAAGATAGACCCTACGATAACCGAGCAGGACTACAAGGAGAGAGAAGACTTCCGCGACGTCACCACCTTCACCATCGACCCACACGACGCCAAGGACTTCGACGACGCCCTCTCTATCCGCGAACTGTCGAAAGGCTTATGGGAAGTAGGAGTACATATCGCTGACGTGTCGCATTACGTCACCGAGGGGTCTATAATCGACAAGGAGGCAGTGAAGCGAGCCACAAGTATATACCTCGTAGACCGCACCATACCGATGCTGCCGGAGCGACTCTGCAACTTCATCTGTTCGCTGCGCCCCGACGAGGAGAAGCTCACATACAGTGTGATATTCGACATGAACGAAGAGGGAGAGGTGTTGCGCTGGCGGCTCCATCACTGCGTGATAAAGAGCAACCGCCGTTTCTGCTACGAGGAAGTGCAGAAAATCCTTGAAGACAATGGAGTGGTGGACGGAACAGGACAGCCAGCACCGCCACCAGCCAAGGGAAAGACATATCAGGGAGAGTATGCCACGGAGCTCATAATGCTCGACCGCATAGCCAAGAAGCTGCGTGCCGCAAGGTTCAAACACGGTTCGGTGAAGTTCGACCGTGAGGAGCTGCTTGGCGGCGAACGCCCGGAGACGCTCAACTTCGGTGCGGGCGTGACTGCCATCTACGACACGCGCGACAACCTCACGGCGCCGAAGCGAGGCATGTACATCCAGTTCATGCAGCTGATGCGCCCGAAGTTCATCGGCAACAAGTACAACTCCTACACCACCGACTTCCGCATCGACGGCTACTCGCATCTGTGGCGCGGTGCTACGCTCGCTGCCGACTTCCGCACGCAGCTCAACTTCGGCGAAGTGGAGTGGTCGATGCTCGCGCAGCTCGGCGACAGCTACTCGATGCGCGGCTACTACCAGGGCCGCTACCGCGACAACCATAAGATGGAGGCGCAGGTGGAGCTGCGACAGCATGTGTGGAAGCGCAACGGCGTGGTGGCGTGGGTAGGCGCCGGCACCATCTTCCCGAAGTTCAGCAAGATAGAGTGGAAGCACATACTGCCGAACATGGGCGTGGGCTACCGCTGGGAGTTCAAGAAGAATGTCAACGTGCGACTCGACTACGGCTTCGGTAAGTCGGGACAGCACAGCTTTATATTCAATATCAACGAAGCGTTTTGATATTTAGTTGAGAGTTCCCTCAGTTGAGAATTGAGAATTGAGAGTTGAAAGTTATGATATGTACTACAGCTCGCGCCTTCTTGAGATTCTCAAGGTAATCATAACTCTCAACTCTCAACTCTAAATTCTCAACTAAAAAAACTCTCAACTAACCCCCAACCTCTTTATTTAAAGTATATTCTTATGAAAAAGATATTAGGTCTCCTCACCTCTCCCCGTTTCCTTTTCTTCTACATCGTGCTCTCGCTCGCTGTCCCCAACGTGGCGCTCTGCTTCACCGAGCACATGCCCGTGCTGGCTTGTGTAGCCAACGTCGTGCTGCCCGTATCGCTCTACGCGCTGCTGATGACGCTCTCCAAGAAGACGGGACGCCAGGTGTGGTTCCTCTTCCTCATCGTCTTCTTCGCAGCCTTCCAGATAGTGCTGCTCTACCTCTTCGGTCGCGGCGTGATAGCCGTCGACATGTTCCTCAACCTCGTCACCACCAACCCCGGCGAGGCGATGGAGTTGCTCAACAACCTCGTGCCCGCCGTGGCTACCGTGTTCATCCTCTACCTGCCGCTGCTCGTGCTCGCCGCAATGTCGTGGGCACGCCACCGCACCGAGGACGTAGCGTTCCTCAAGCGTGTGCGCCGCTACTCATGGTGCGGTATGGCTGCGGGCGCCGTGCTTATAGCGCTGTGCTACGCGGCTTATCCTAAGGACAGCGACTTCGACTATCGTGCCGAGGATCATGTCTATCCAGCCAACATCTTCTACAACCTCTACCTCGCCTGCCGCGAGAGCGGACGTGTAGCCGACTACCGCAAGGATGTAGCCTCTTTCCGCTTCAATGCCCGTTCGGCTCACGACGCCGACTCTGCCGAGGTGTATGTGCTTGTGATAGGCGAGACGGCACGCGCCGACAACTTCCAGCTCTACGGCTACGAGCGCGAGACCAATCCGCTGCTCTCAAAGACCGACGGACTCAGCGTGTTCCGCCATGTGCTCTCGCAGTCGAACACCACGCACAAGAGTGTGCCGATGCTGCTCGCTGCGGCTTCTGCCGAGAACCACGCACGTCTGTACCGCGAAAAAAGCCTCATCACGGCGTTCCGCGAGGCAGGCTTCCACACCTCTTTCATCTCCAACCAGCAGCCCAACCACTCGTTCATCGACTTCTTCGGCGATGAGGCCGACGACTTCGTGTTCATCCGCTCGGCTGTTAGCGTCATCACTGGCGACGTGACGGCGCAGACCAGCGACGAGCGTCTGCTGCCTTACGTGAAGAACATCCTCGCCAAGAAGCGCAAGAAGGAGCTTATCGTGCTGCATACGTACGGCTCGCACTTTAACTACCGCGACCGCTATCCGCAGAGTCACGCCAAGTTCCTGCCCGACACGCCGACGGAGGCTGAGCCGAAGAACCGTGCGCAGCTCATCAACGCCTACGACAACACCATCTGTCAGACCGACTTCGTGCTGCACAGCATCATCACGATGCTCGGCAAGAGTGGGGCGCAGGCGGCAATGCTCTACACGTCCGACCACGGCGAGAACATCTTCGACGACTATCGCAAGCGCTTCCTCCACGCTTCGCCCACGCCGGCGTCGCACGGCATACATGTGCCGCTCCTTGTCTGGACCTCGGCTTCCTACCGTGCGGAGTATCCTGCTGTTGTCGCAGCGCTCAACGCCAACCGCGAGAAGGATGTGCAGTCGAGCGCGTCTGTCTTCCCGACGATGCTCTCCATCGCAGGCATCAGTGCGTCGTGCGTCGCCGATGTGATGCCGCTCTCGCTCGCCAATCCTACATACCGCTGCGGCGCTCGCCGCTACCTCAACGACCACAACCGTTCCGTAACGCTGAAGCAAGCCGGCTTCGCCGACATCGACTTCGAGCAGCTGAAGAAGTGGGGCGTGGGGTTGTAGGATAGCTCCAAGGGGGCATAGCTATCCGTAGCGGCGGTATACTGCCGCCGCAGCAAGCAAGCGGATTAAACGGATGCTAATGTAGGAGGGTACGGCATTCTTGCCGTACCCACGCAGCCTTCTGTATTATTATTCTCCCACAGAACACGCCGAATTCACAGAACCTTCTGCTGCTATGTTATCCCACGGATATCACAGATGCACACAGATGGTTATGGTGCGATGAATTGAAAGCGGATTAATCGGATTTTCTTGCTGTGGAATTTTAACAGCGGATTAAACTGATTAAACGGATTCGATGGGTGCGTTGAATAAACAAGCGGATTAAACTCTAAGTTTGACATAACGCGGATGCTATTTTCAGGGGGTGCACTTGTCTCCGCTCAGCTTTGCCGCTTGCCAGAGCAAGAAGTGTACTAACCGAGCAAGAAGTGCACCAATCAGGCAAATGAATGCCGTCTCCTGACTTCATCACTTTTTTGCGCCATCAGATAGCGCAAAAAAGTGATGAAGTTAAGAAAAAAGCGCCTCGCTTGGATTATTTCCAAGCGAGGCGATTTTTTTGTTCGTTATATGCTTTCTCAGCTGCGGCGATACTCCGACGGCGACATGCCGGTGTGTTCTTTGAAGTATTTGCCGAGGAACGACTGGTTGGAGAAGTTGAGTTCTTGCGCAATCTCCTTGATGCTTTTCTGCGTGTTGCGCAGCAGCATACGCAGTTCGATGGTGACGTAAGAGTCGATCCACTCGTTCGGCGTGCGCTTCGACACGGCTTTGATGGTTTCGGAGAGATACTTTGGCGATATGCAGAGCTGCTCGGAGTACCAGCCCACGCGGCGCTCCGCACGGAAGTTCTTCTCCACGAGCTTTATGAACTGTGTGAATATCTCCTCGGCGCGTGTGTTGCAGCTCTCGTTCTGTGCCTGCACACTGTAGATGACGTTCGAGAGCTCGTACGCCATGGCGAGGAACATAGCTTGCACCATCTCGCGGCGGAAGCGGTTCTCTGGCTCGTCAATCTTCGCTTTTATGCGGAAGAATGTCTCGTGTATGAAGTCGGCGCGCTCCTTCGGCAGTCGGAACACGGGGTGGTTGCGTGCGAAGAGGAAGAGCGACGACAGCTCGTGTACGCTCTTTATCGTCTCGTTGAAGAACTTGTAGTCGACGAGTATGCCTATGCCGCGGCAGTCGGGCGAGAGCGTACAGTTGTACACCGAGCGGCCTTGGTTGATGATGATAAGGTCGCCGGGCTCAACGTTGTGCTTCACCGAGTCGACGTAGTAGCTCACGTTGCCTTCGAGGCACATGGCGAGCAGAAGACACTGCATGCGGCGCGGTTCGCGCGGAATGGGTATCTTCGACACTTCGTCGAGTAGTAGTATGTCGTTGCCTATGTGGCTTCCGTCGCAGAATCTTACACTCTGGCTGACGGTGATGTCTCTGAAATCGGGCATGGTGGTGTGGTGTTGAGGTGGTGAGATGGTGTGGTGTTGAGATGGTGAGATGGTGAGGTGTTGAGGTGGTGAGATATGTGGTGCTATTGTTGAGGCTTCTTCAGTCGGAGGTTGAGCTGGAACAAGGATGCTCCGAATATCATCAGCGAGAAGAGCATGGCGAGCGCCACTCGCTTCATGTCGCCTCCGAAGAAGTCGACGAACTTCATGTCGGCAGCCTGCGGCATGATGCGGTAGAGCAGTACGGCGGTAGAGTTGTTCACCCAGTGGAACACCACGCCCGGCATTATGCTGCCCGTGCGCACGTACATCCATCCGAGCAGCAGTCCGCAGAGGAACGCTCCGATGCCCTGCGCCATATTGCCGTGGACTATGGCGAAGAGCGCTGCCGAGAGCGCTATGGCTACCCACTGTCGGTGTTTGCCCGCCATGTCGCAGAGCACGCGCAGTATGGCTCCGCGGAAAACGTATTCCTCGGCGATAGGCGCTATGATGCCAATAGTGATGAAGCCCAGTTTATGGCTCATGATGCCCTTGAACATCTCGTTATATGTGTCGGGCAGTTCTACGCCGAGCAGTTCGTTGAGGTAGGCGAGCGGTGCAATGGTGCCAATGGTGAGGCACACCACCCAGAACATCGTGAACCACGGGCGTGTGTTGATATAGTCGCCGGAGCAGGGCGTCCAGCGCAGCTTGTAGAACAGCGCTATAGTGATGAGGCTGCTCACAAGCGTTGTGATGGTTGTGGTGCCGGCAGTAATGCCTGCTGTCTGACTGACTAACATCACTACAGCAATTGTTATCGCTTGTATCGTGAGGAAGGCGAAGAGGTACAACGCCACGTTCAGTATTTCTTTCTTTTTCATGTGTTATGATGTTGAGATGTTGAGATATGATGTTAAGATGTTGTTATGTTGAGGTGTTGAGATATGATGTTGAGATGTTGTGATATGATGTTGAGATGTTGTGATATGATGTTGAGGTGTTGAGATATGATGTTGAGATGTTGTGATATGATGTTGTTATGTTGTTATGTTGAGGTGTTGAGATATGGTGTTGAGATGTTGTGATATGATGTTGTTATGTTGAGGTGTTGAGATATGATGTTGAGATGTTGAGGTGTTGAGATGTTGTTATGTTGAGGTGTTGATATATGGTGTTGAGATGTTGTTATGTTGAGGTGTTGAGATATGATGTTGAGATGTTGTTATGTTGAGGTGTTGAGATTTGTTCTGTTCTTGCTCTGGCAAGTGGCAAAGCTGAGGGTAGTGTAAACAGAACTGTGTCACGGCTCTGATTTTTTATTCTTTCCCTCTTAT
>OMDK01001038.1_pt1 | contig 11827 bp, 7 predicted proteins | sample 1645201 | NCBI WGS metagenome assembly OMDK01 (sample SAMEA103958151, study PRJEB25191) | human gut metagenome
AAGGCTGAACGTGAGCAGGAATATGAGCAGGAAACCGAGCGTCCAGAGCTTGATTTCGGCGGGCCAAGGGTCGAACAAGAACTACATTTTTGAGGAATACACCATGAAACAGGCCGTGTTACTTATCGACTGTTATCTGTACGGCACAATAGCGATTCTGGCCGTTGTGCTACTCGTGCTGGTCTATCTGCACGGACAGGCCAACCACCTGCCCAATCCATTTGCGCGAAAAAATATTGTCTATCGGCCAGCCCCCAAAGCGCGAGGCGTGCTGCTGGGGAAAAAATATGGTCTGTTGGCGTACTCGCCGGAGCCAGACGAGGGGCACATTATCGTGATGGGCCCGTCCGGCACTGGCAAGACAAGTGCCCTGCTGATTCCAACATTAAGGAGTTGGCAGGGCACTGCCCTTGTCGTGGATATATCCGGCGACATATCCGCCAATGTGGGCATGCCCAACAAAATTATTTTTGACCCAACGGCCAAAGACTGTGTGCCTTATGATGTGTTCGCATCCATTGACGCTGCCCCGGACGAGAGCGAACGCCAGGAGCGGCTGGAGCAGCTTGCTTACCTGTTATTGCCAGACAAAGCCAATGACAGCGAGGCGGGTATATTTTTTGCGAAAAATGGTCGCAAGATGATAACGGCGGCGCTGATTTGTTATTATGGCATGGGTTGGGGATTTGTCGAGATTTGCGAGCATTTCCTCGGCCACGACTGGCGCGGGTTGCTGAACGATATTGCACAGCGAAAGAATAAAATTGCCAATATGTATATCAGTTCCTTTGTCGGAGCAAGTGAACAGAACACGGCGGGCTGCAAACAGGCGGCAGACGATGCGCTAAAATTATTTGCCACAAATGAAAAAATTAAAAATGCACTCCGAAAATCTGCCAGCTACGAGCCATCCATCAGCCCGGCCACGTTGGAAACCAACAGCGTTTATATCTACATCCCGGATGAAAAATTGAAAATCTACGGCGACCTGCTGCGTATCATCACGGCGCAATCGATGGAGTATTTTTCCTCGCGTCCAAAAGAGCATACGCAGATGATTCTGTTCTGCTTGGACGAGTTCGCGTCTTTTGGGAAATTGCAAATCACCGAAGCCCTGCGCAAGTTGCGCAAACGTCATATCCGTATAATGGTGCTGACGCAATCGTTGGCTGACCTAGACATGATTTATGGCAAGGATGAGCGGAAAGCAATGCTCGGTAATTTTAAATTTACGGTTCTTTTGGGGTGCAAGGACACAGAAACGCAGGAGTATTTTTCAAAAATGATAGGAGAAAAACGCTCTCCCTTGGAAACGGATTCCAGCGCCAAGCCCCAGCCGATAATCAAGCCCGCCGACCTTGCACATCTGGAGCAGGACTTGTTTGTTATTTGCGATGATGGTGCAATCCGTTTGCGTAAAAATTTCTATTTCCAATAGGGGCACGGGGGAGTTGCCGTCTCCCCATTAGCGGATCACTACCGGGAGGCCCGCGCCCTCACCCAAACGCCACATCCTTTGTGAAAAAAATATACCTGCCACTCAAAGCGGTAGCCTTTTTAAAGTGAAATCAAACCGCAATTTTCTTGCGTCAATGTCTCAAAAGTGTTGCAAAACTGGCAAGAGTATGATATATTTCTTATAAGTTGCTATGTTATGGCAATTAAAAAAGGAAATCGCGGAAGAGGCGCCTCTTCCCTTACGGAGTGTACACTCCGTAAGGATAAGCTCTGTCTCCCGCCGAAAATTCAAAGGAGTATGTCAACGATGCGAAGAAAGTCTTATGCCAAGAGCGTTGTCGCTGTGGCTATGGCGGCAACCGTTGCGTTGAGCGCAACTGCCTGTGGGTCAAAATCCACGGCGGACACAGCCGACACGTCCACCAGTCAGAGCGAGGCGGCCAGCTCGGAGGCTGAAACGCCTACCGCTACGACAGCACCGACTGCAACCCCGGCCCCTACGGCCACGCCCGCCCCAGCGGAATCGGCAGCAGAATCCACCGACAGCAAGAGCGAGCAGGGCAGCACCGATAACGGCGGCTTGTCTTCCGGCTCGCAGAGCGGCAATGCCAACAGCGGCAAAAACAATTCCGGCTCCAACAAGGGCAGTCAGTCCGGTAAAACGACCAATACGGCCAAAGCACCTGCACAGGCTGCTGCTCCTGCACCCACGGCTACGCCGAAGCCCATCACCTACACTTACGTCGTCCGCAAGCACCCCGCAAGCTGCACGACGGCGGGCTACGACGAACACATCTGCCAAGAGTGGGGCGGCATGAACTACAACGACAACTACGTTGCCCCCAACGGCCACGACTGGGGCACGGGCGTTGTCACCAAGCAAGCCACCTACTACGAAAAGGGTGCAATTACTTACACTTGTAAAAACTGTGGCGAGACCCGCACCGAGGAAACGCCGGAGCTGGATAAAACCTACCATATCAAAGAGGTCGTTGCGCCGACCTGCACATCCGAGGGCTACACAATTTACGAGTGCAACGAGGTTCCCGGCCTGACCTACAAGGGCGAGTACACCGCCAAGCTGCCCCACAGCTGGGATGGCGGTGTTGTCACCAAGGCCGCAACGATTTACGAGAAGGGCGTCAAGACCTTTACCTGCACGGTTTGCGGCGAGACCCGCACCGAGGACATTAAGGTGCTGGATAAGACATGGCACAAGGGCCAGACCGTCGCTCCGACCTGCACCGAGCAGGGCTACACCGTCTACATCTGCGACCAGGACAAGAACCTGACCGAGAAGCGCGACTACACTGCCGCCCTCGGCCATGATTACGGCAACGGCGTTGTCACGACCCCGGCAACCTGCACGACAGAGGGCGTGTTGACCTACACCTGCACCCGCGACGGCGTGACCAAGACCGAGGGCATCCCCGCGCTGGGCCACAAGTGGGATGACGGTACGATTACCACCGCGCCCACCTGCGAGACCGAGGGCAAGAAAACCTACAAATGCACCAACGATGGCTGCACCGAAACAAAGACGGAATCCGTTGCAGCACTCGGCCATGACTGGGATGACGGTGTTGTCACGACCAAGCCGACCTGCGAAGCGGATGGCGTGAAGACCTATACCTGCAAGAACGATGGCAGCCACACCAAGACCGAGAGCATCCCCGCGCTGGGTCACGACTGGAACGACGGCGAGGTCACGACTGCGCCGACCTGCACGGAGGACGGTGTTAAAACCTACACCTGCAAAAATGATGCCAGCCACACCAAGACCGAGACCATTGCCAAGCTCGGCCACAAGTGGGATGCGGGCAAAGTCACGGTTGAGCCGACCTACGATAGCGACGGCACAATGACATTCACCTGCCAGAACGACAAGACCCACACCTACACCGAGACCATCCCGGCGAAGAAGTACACATTTACGGTGACTGTGGTTGACCCCACCTGCACCGAGCAGGGCTACACGCTGCACACCTGCAACCAGAACGCCGAAAAATCCTACAAGGACAACTACACCGACGCGCTGGGCCACGACTATAAAGAAGTCACCACCCCGGCGACCTGCAAGGACGCGGGCAAGGTGGAAAATGTCTGCCAGCGCTGCAACGATACCCAGCTTGTTAAAGAACTGCCTGTTACCGAAGACCACCAGTGGAACGACGGCGTTGTGACTAAAGCTGCTACCTGCACCGAGGCAGGCGAGAAGTTGTACACCTGCACCGTCTGCAACAAGACCAAGGCGGAGACCATCGAGGCCACGGGCCACGATTGGAACGAGACCACCACCCCGGCCACCTGCGGCAAGGCGGGCAGCGTTGACCGCACCTGCAAGGCCTGCGGCGTGACCGAACACGTCAAAGACCTGCCCGCAACCGGCAATCACGCATGGGATGCCGGAACGATTACCACCGAGGCCACCTGCGACGGCAAGGGCATCAAGACGTTTACCTGCACTGTCTGCAACGAGACCAAGACCGAGGAAATTGCCGCATTGGGGCATAACTTCTCTTATGGCTATTGCAGCCGTTGTGGTTTAAACAGTAATTATAACCAGAAAGCATACGAACAGGATATTTTTGAAAAGACGAACAGCTTGCGTGTGAATTCCGGCCTTAGTGAACTTACATATCGCTCTGACTTGCAGTTTGCTGCCGACATTCGTGTAGAGGAAATTCTACAAAATTACATTATTTATGGCTCTATTGATGGAAAGTGGGGCGCTCATACGAGACCCGACCATAGCAGCGCTGGTACAGCTCTAGGCGACAAGTCTGACTTGGCTTGCGGCGAGAACGCGGCAATGGAAAGTTGCATTTTCGACGAGGAACATCTATATTACCTTTGGTACAACTCTGAAGGTCACCGCGACGCAATGCTAAATCCCAATGCCAATGGTATGGCTTGCGCTGTACGCGAGTACAATGGTCTGGTTTTCGGTATCCAGATTTTTGTTAATGACCCGAACTACACCGCAAGCACCCAGTCTGCCGCCAGCGACACCTCCACCCCGGTGGAGATTGCCGCTGTAGTTGTCACGGACTCTGCAACCACGGAGACCGCAGCAGAATAAAGTAAATCCCATCTACAAGGCCGGAGCTACAACAGCCCCGGTCTTTTTATTGTATAGGGTAGATGTTATGTTTTGCGCATGGGAAAGTAACACTCCCCCCCACAGCGATCACTTGCCGGAAAGCAACCACCCCCACCCAAGTTGCTACTGCGCAAAACATTCGTGGGTAGGAAAGTTGTTGCTTGCCTTAAATTGATTGCTGACCTTTGTCGCTGTAATAATAGATGGTTTGCCGCTGCCGCCCGGCTATCGGTGTGGCGTGAGCGTAGCTACCAAGCCCATTTTTTCACACAAAGGACAGAGAAACCTTGCCCCTATCGACCCGTTGCTGGGTTGAACAGACGCTATAAACAAGCAGCGTACCCATGCAGTAATTGCCGCTAAAACGGTTGCAAGCAATATTTCTGGTGCGATATAATAATATTAAACAGAATCTCCCCTATAAGGGAAAAGGAAAAAGGCGCTTACCCATAAAGTGTGTACTAGGGGGAAAAGGTGCTAATATTATAATAAGAAAGGCAAAACGGGAATTTCTAAAATACAGCGATAATTCGATAAAAATAAAATGGTGAAAACGAAAATATGATAGTTTTATCTATCACAAACAAGCACACAATATATCAAATGGAACGGTAAAATTATGCCTAAAACAGTCAAAACCACATATACTGCAATCAACCTAGAGACGGGCGAGGTCTACACAGGCATTGATGCCCCGCAGTCCATCACGCGCGGAGAAACGCATTTTTGGCAAGCGAGCAAAGATTTCTTTGCCGCACTGCTGGGGTATGGCACGGTGGAGAGTAAGGTTGTGGCAGGAATGCTGCACCGCACAGACCCTAAAACAAACCATATAGCGTGTACCCTGCCGGAGCTTAGAAAGGAACTTTCCTGCACAAGAGATACCGTTGCGAGCGCCATAAAAAAGATGGAAAGCAAGCGGCTGATTATCGGCATAGGGCAGGGCGTGTGGATGTTGAACCCGCGTATGCTGGCAATGGGTAATCAGACGCAGATTGCACTATTGATGGCCGAGTACGATAAGTACGTCAGTGAGCGGACGGGTGCTGCATTGGTTGTGGGAAAGTATGTCTTGAAAAATCCAGTCACGGCGGAAGAACTCCCGCTGCCGCCAGAGTGCGACGACAAGTTGATGTTTCTTGATGGGAATACGCAATTCTGGAAAATCTACGATGTGTTTTTTGGAGCGATTGCAGGATTGAGCGAAAACGAATTGAGAGTTTTGCTCCACATGATGGATATAAACAAATCAAAAGGTGGCGGCACTTATAATAGGCCACTAACGGTGATTGCTGACGAGGCGAGAGTATCTGTTCCGACTGTCAATCGTGCTGTTAAAAAGTTAAAAAAACGGAATCTGATAATACGATATTGTAACTGTAACTGGATGATTAACCCCCTCGTGGTTGCCAATGGAAATAAGCGGAAACAGAAAGTGTTAGAGCGCCGCTATACGGGGGTACAAGCAGAAAATGAGGCCAAGTTGAAACGCTACCGATTTCGGGTGCTTTCCCCCTACAACGACGGAAAACCATTCATTCCGGTGGGGCTGCCTACCTCGCCAAAGAAACCGTAAGGCTGCATTTAAGGCTTGACCCAACGGGCAATCGTCTTACGGTCTGTGCCGTACAATTGGGCGATATGGTACATACTGACGCCCTGCTGATACATTTCCCGGATTTCCACGAGAGTGTTGTCCTCTGGTGGCGGGGCAAGCAGGTCAGTAAGTGACAGCCCCAAGAAACAAGCAAGCTGTAAAATCTTGCGGACAGATACCGTGCGATTGTTGGACGCGACACCGTACACCTCTTTTGAATCTACACTTTCAAAAGCATTCCCGTAAAAGACGTTGACCGCTTCGGCGATTCTTGCAGCGTAAATCCTGCCGCCTGTCACCGACGCATAGCCGCGATTGCGCAAGGCTCGCTTGATGATGGCACGATAACCGCTGCTGTCACAAAAATCATACGGCGCAGTCAATGCGTCCTGCATCAGTGCGGCATAGGTCTTTTGCGCTGTGGTGGGTGTGGTGTCTGGTGTGGGGAGCAGGTGGCAGTCAGGCAATGCGGGAAACAGCAGATTGTGCCTGTGCCCGGTCAGCGTGATTTCGGTATCAGCCAGCCAGCAGCCGTGCCGAGGGCAGACGGCTATACCCGGTATCTGGTGCAGCCGATGCCAGTATGGCTCGCCATAGGTCACAATATCCTCGTCAAAGCATTGTGGGCAGTAGCGCAGCCGCCGCGCGTCCATGCTACTGCTCTGATAGATGCCTATATGTTGCCCTGCATGGCGGTTGCCGTTAAGCGCCAGCATATAGGCGCTTTTTTTGCGGTTGTTGGAAAAGAAGCGTGTATAATAAGGATAGAGCGTGTGTTGCATAATAATGTCTCTGGCGGTGAGGGCCTTTGTTGGGAGCGTGTCAAGCAGGGGTGAGAGCGCCCCGCATAACTCGACAGGTACGTTGATATGATTTGTACCGTACAATTCGCGGATGGAATACTTGACCGATGGATTGCCGCTGCGGATATGATAGCGACAAATGACGCTGTACCATAGCTCGTCCGGGTAAGGTGTCGGGAAGAATGGAATCATAACTCGACCTCGCCTTTGATGTACTCGCTGTACGCATCCAACGGTGGTCTGCCGCTCTTTTTAGCAGCGCGTAGCGTTCCCCGCAAATCATGGAGCGTTGCTGCTTCTGGTGAGCGGATCGCTGCCGGGGAGTGTTCCACTTTCATTTTAGTGCGGGGAACGCGGACTGTTGCAAGCTCCGCCATATAGTCAGAAACCATACCAAGGTTTTTCAAAAATGCACTTTCAAAAACTTCGAGGTCTAGCTTTTCACGCCCGTCTAAAATGCACAGCTTTTGTGCATTATACAACAGCTTAACCAGTACGTCTGGGATGCCCTGCGTCTTGCGATACAGCCAGCTTTGCATTTCGGGTGTGAGGTCAGTTGCAAAGCGGGTATATTGATAATGCCACAGACCATGCAGCAGCAAGGCAAATTCCTTGTCGTCCGGCAATCTGTCATATATCAGCCCAGTCGTGCGCCGAGCGGAACGGAACTCTTGCTGTAATACGTGCAGTACGCGCGGTGTGCCAACCATGCAGATGCTGACGCCAGCACCGTTGATTAGCTGGACAAGGAAATTGATAAAGCGGATGCCGTTCTTTCGATAGGCGATATTCTGTAACTCATCAATCACCAAAAGACCAACATGGTTGATGCGGACAATTTGGTTTAGCTGACTTACCAGTACATCCAAGGTCAGCTTGTGAGCCAGTGCGTAGTGCTGATAGCTTGTGCCCAGCAGAGCATCCAGCTGCAAATATATGTCCAGTATCATTGCCTTGACAGAGCCGTCGTGTGGGGTCTGTACGACCAGATAGGGGATTTGCTGGCAACAGAGCATTTGACCTTTGTAGCGTTCGTGATGGATAATTGAGGGAAACAAAGACAAAACCCGCTGCAATGCCGTTGACTTGCCAAGCCCGGACACACCAACAACAGAAAAAGAGTTGCCGCCGCCGATGGATGCGGCAACAGCCTTGCCCTGCATAGCGGCGTAGCCCTGTTGGAGAGCGGCAGCCTCTCGCTGCGGTGTGTATTGCCCATAACAGTGCTGCATGGCGTTATAGACCTCACAATATAGGTCAAGGGTCATTGTCAGCGGTTGGTAAAACTCATACAGCGCCGACAACAGTTGCAGACGCTCCCCAGTGCTGCGGTCTCGGTCACTGGTGCTGTACAACGGCACGGATGCCAATGCGCGGATTAACTCTTGACCTGCGAGCATAGGTGGCAGGGCTTCGACATAGGGATTGCCGGGGTACAATAAACTAGTTGTGTATTCAGCGGTCATTAAAGTGTTCCTCCTGTTCGGCGGTCAGCAAATCAATCATGGACATATGCTCCTGCGCTCGCGCAATCGTGCGTCCGCGCTGTATCTGCGGGCTGATTTTGCCCTTGTCGCTGATGCCGCGCTCGGCGTTGTCTGCGATTTGCATTATGTCGTTCATTAGGTCGATTTGCGCCTGTAATTCCTGCCGTTTCCAGTTGGCGCTCTCGCTTTTTTCGTTCTGCTGCATATCTGCGATTTCAGCTAAGGATTTGCCAAGATATATTTTTTGTGCCAATGTGAACGGGATATAGTCGCCGTTTTCGTACAGATAAACGTTATCAAGGCAATCTGGACTATATGCGACTTTGACAAGTTCCCGGCCATTCAGCCCGGCAGTTACGAAACGCTTTTTAAAAGTGCAGTTTGAAAAACGCAAATTAAATAGTTCAAGCCCGCGTTGTGTGATTTTTCCATCCGCGCGGGGGAGTAGCGCGTAAAGCAAATGGGGGTCACTGGCAACTGACACAGGGCAATCATCTTGTGCCAAGCAAAACGACCAGATGGCAGCAGCGGTGGGCGTGATACCAGCGCTTGCCATGTTAGGGGTGCGAATGAAACCTGTTTGGATATATTGAGAGTTGTAAAAGAGAACACAGCGCAGAACGACAGCGGTAAATTGCTCTAAATCAAGTGTGCCTTGTCTGCGATAGTCGGGAGCGCCGCGCTCCTGTATGTCGGATTCTACAACGCCTTTGCCTTTCAGCAACGGCTTGTATGCACTCTGAATAAGGTCGAAAAGTTTTTCAACTACACCTTTCAAATCGGGGCGATAGGCGGGCAGATTTTCAATTTCAATTCCATAGCTTTCACAAAGGTTTTCCAGCGGGCCACCGAGAAATTCACTTCCCCGGTCAGTCATAATTTTTGTCGGTAGGTGATGGCTCGGCCAGTCCTGCGGGTCAATCTCTATGTTGTGCTGGCGACAAAAGGATACTTTGTCGGCAAAGGTGTTTTGCAGCAACAAACGCAAGGCATACTGCCCGCCCTCTATGCCGACATACACACCGGTAATCAGACGGCTGTACGCATCGACCATTGTGTAGATAACAGGTCTGCCAATAGGGCGGCGAGACAGACGGCTGACAATGTAGATGTCCGCAACGGTGGCATCGGTCATGTATGTGCCAATCGTGCCCGCATAGTCGCTGACAGCCCCGGTAAATGGGCGGTGATTGCGCTGGTATGCCTTGATACCCTCGCGGCTGATGCTCTCGCTGATAGGGTCACGGTGCTGGCGGAAAAATAGCGGAACTGCCAAAACGAGGGATAGTCTGGTTTTAACCTGCCTTTAGCGTCACAATATTTTGCACGAAGCATCATTTTGTAAGCGGTCTGCAAGCTCTGCTTTTGCGGGGTGTAGTAAAATTTGTTTAGCGCCCAGCGGATAGTTTTTTCATCTGACGACAAAGGGCGTTTCTCTGTGGGAGACTTTTCTGCGGGTATGAGTGCATTTTTACTTTGGTAGACCCAGTATAACCATAGATATTGCAGGACGGTTTTGCGAGAAATGGAATTGCCAGAGACAATCTCGCGCAAGACCCTGTTGCGATAGGATTTATCGCAGATACATTCCTCAACCAAAAGCGGTGCAATCAATTCAGCGCGGCGGTCACGCTGCTGGCGCTGACGCTCGGAAATATCCTCGTCGAGTGAGAGTAAACGGTACATATCCTGCGGCAGTTTTTCCATCTGTAAAAGGCTCGGCGTTGAGATTGGAAAAGGCATTTTGCAGCGTTGACAGTTGACAACATAAGATTGCTGGTCGCCGTAAAGCAAGACCCGCAGATGGTCACCTGTGTCGGATTTGAGCAAATCATTTTGTCTCATGGTATACGCTCCTTGTCGATGATGATACCCCAGTCGTCAATGCCCTGTTGCTTCCAGTATCGGCGGGATAATTCCAATCGTTCAGCGACAGATGGGCGGCTTAGATGTGAGCGGAAAACGGCTTCACGGACGGCGATTTTTCCGTCTGCAAAATGGATAACAAAATCCGTTGTGTAGGTTTCGCTCGGCAGATTTAAGTCGTCAGACGGAATTTCGTTCAGTTGAAGTGGAATATTGCACTCTACTTGGACGATGGACGGGTCAGCGTTGAGCATCCGCGCGGCGGCAAGCTGTACTTTGTCATACAGACAGCAGACACGCGGACATTTTTCCAGTTTGATTTTGGTGCAACGCTCTTTTTGAACTTGTTTGCGCATAATAGCGCCCCTTTCCGGGGCTGGATTTTGAACCGCCAAAAAAGGAAAATATCTTTGCCCTATTGGGGCACAGAAAATTTCCTGTTTTTCCAAAAATCAAACAAAAATGCGGATTTTCTGCGAAAAATGGAAAATGAGTGTGCCTTTTGGCAAAACAGGAAAACGGCCTTGCCCCAACAACACAGTGCTACAACGCACAATTTTGTGTTGTGGGGCAAAGCCGTTTTCTCAAATCTCCCAAAATCGACAAAATATACTATATGGAGAGGCACTTGAAAAATTCCGAAAAGGCAAAGGCATTTTCCAAATTTTTCTCGTGTAGGCTCGCTCCACTCCGTTCCGCTCGCAGCGCATTTTCTCAGATTTTTTTCTGATTATATTCTGAAAAAGTGGCGGAGAAGCGACGGAGTTGTTTATAATCTGAAATCGATTCGGGGAAGAAAAGGGGCCCCGGCGCGGAGCGCCGGGGCCTAATCCTGTTTTGCTCAACATTCTGCCTTTTTGGCGGAACTGTTTTGCCCTATGTCATAGTAACATACGATAGAGGGAGTGTCAATAATAGGGTCAAAACTGTAACTATTATATGTACACTTATAATTTTTGAGTTTGACGATTTTTATCCATTCGCAGTTTTTGCATTCTTCATGGTCTCCACATGGCGGGATGCAAATATCTGGTTCAAACGGACAAGAATAGAAATCGTAACACATTAAGTATACCCCTTATATAATAAAATCTTGGTCTACTCTCACTCGACCATTTTCTCTGTTTGTGGGGAATTACTCGGCGACTATCATTTTGTCCATGCAGTCACCGCAAATTATATTGATTGTCTTTGTGGCTCGGCAGCTATTACCGCATTTGGGGCAAACGTATTTGCGGGTGCTGCTGGGCTTTTTTCTTCTGTTCCCGCCTTTGGGGAGTGTGCCGAGAACATCTAGCAGGGAAACACCCTCGACCATTTGCAAATCCTGCCAGCCTTGCGATTCAATGAAGTCTAATAGGTCGATACCGGGGTTGGTGATTGTCCAACCGTATTTTGGATGGTGTTCTACTTCCAGTCCGTGAGCCTCGGCCATTGCTTTGAATCGCTTGTTGTGATACACGCCGTTATTGCTGGTGTCCTTGATGGGTTCGGGATTGCCGTCCGCATCAAG
>OMDK01001053.1_pt1 | contig 11689 bp, 9 predicted proteins | sample 1645201 | NCBI WGS metagenome assembly OMDK01 (sample SAMEA103958151, study PRJEB25191) | human gut metagenome
TATTGTATTGTTTTGTTTCAGTCCTACATATATATAGGAAGAAACTCTTTCAATTCTTTACGATTTCATACAGATCTGTGGATCTTCACATAGATTCCATATATTTTTCCACATTGTGTATCAGGATAATGTATTATATTCCTTCACGGCTGTTTCATACAGGTTATTGCCATCTTTATCGATCACAACAATCGCCGGAAAATCCTTGACTTCCAGCTTGCGGATCGCTTCTGTGCCAAGATCGTCATAGGCGATCACTTCCGATGACAGAATGGATTTGGAAAGAAGTGCGCCTGCTCCGCCGACTGCAGCAAAATAAACCGCTTCGTTTCTGACGATCGCATCTATGACTTCTTTAGAACGTTTCCCTTTTCCGATCATACCCTTTAATCCGAGATCAAGAAGCTCCGGGGCATATTTGTCCATACGACTCGCGGTTGTAGGCCCTGCAGAACCGATCGGTCTGCCTTCTCTTGCCGGTGAAGGCCCCATATAATAAATAGTTGCATCCTTAATGTCAATTGGCAACTCATCTCCACGATCTAAAGCTTCAATCATGCGCTTATGTGCTGCGTCGCGCGCAACATAGATTTCTCCTGTTATATATACATAATCTCCGGAATGAAGATCTGCAGTAATCTCTTCTGTAATTGGTGTTGTAATATGTTTATCCATTTTTCTGTCCTTATCCTTTACTTTTAAACATAAATTTAAAATCTACTCTAAGTTATCCACAAGAAACCAATTTATTGTTCACTTCTACACAACACGAACAATATGTCGGTTGACATGACAGCATATATTGATTGCTACTGGAAGTCCTGCAATATGTGTTGGATAAGTATTGATGTTAACAGCGAGCGCTGTAGTAGTTCCGCCGAGTCCTCCCGGTCCGATACCAAGCTGATTGATTTTCTCAAGCATCTCTTTTTCCATATCTGCCACATATTCTATAGATGAATGTTCACCAACTGGTCTGGTTAAAGCTTTCTTGGCCAATAATGCACATTTTTCAAATGTTCCACCAACACCTACCCCGACTACCATTGGAGGACACGCATTTGGCCCTGCATCTTTTACTGCAGTAAGAATTGCATTCTTAACTCCTTCTATTCCATCTGCCGGTTTGAGCATAAACACACGGCTCATATTTTCACTTCCAAACCCTTTTGGTGCAAACGTGATTTTAACTTTATCCCCGACCACAATGGAATAATGAATGACCGCCGGTGTATTATCTTTGGTATTTTCCCGTAAAATTGGATCAGCAACAACTGATTTACGCAAATATCCTTCTACATATCCTTGTCGAACACCTTCATTAATTGCATCTTCTATTAAATCTCCTTCGAAATGCACATCCTGTCCTATTTCAACAAAAAAGACTGCCATTCCGGTATCCTGACAGATTGGAATCATCTCTTCTCCTGCAATTTTCAGGTTTTCCTGCAACTGATTTAAAATTTTCTTTCCTAATTCTGATTTTTCTTCTGCAGTTGCTTTTTTCATTGCAGCATCCATATCCGGTGAAAGATAATGATTCGCTTCAATGCACATTTCTTTTACATTTTTTGTAATTTCTTTTGTATTAATTGTTCTGATCATGATCCGCCTCGCTCTTTTTTGCTATTATTTTATCAAAATGCTTCTTATATTTTTCTAATGTATCCTTAAAATCCAAAGATTTCATATTTGGAAATGCTTTCATCAGTCGCTTTACACCAGGCTCTCTGCGTTCCATAAGACCTGCATATTTCTGTTTGAGTTTTTCAAGCTCCTGCACTTTCTCTTCATATGCCAGTTTCTGCTTATTAGAAAATTCACTTGTCTTTTCCTGAATGTCTTCTTTTGTATCTTCAATTTTTTGCAGAAGATCTTCATGTGTATCCTGAAATTCTTCTGATTTTTCTTTTACCGTTGTTGCGTTTTCATAAACCCGCTCACCAATTTCGTCCGAAAGCTTATGTATTTTCTTTGCAATTTCATCCATGGCCTTCATACGCTTATTTAACTTCATAATTGTCATAACAGTAATGGTGATATCCACGGCAAAGACTGTCATACCGACAGATATCAACACAATTCCCAATATTTGTGGGATAAGTATGATAAATTTGTAAATGATTGGATGTATGATGTCCATGATAAAGGTACATGCTAGTCCCCAGTAAATAGAAAATTTTAAGCATATATACCCATGCAGATTAAAGGGAAGATTGCTGTAATCCCACCATTTGTTATGAAAAACTTTTTCCAGTAAAAAGCCAGTAATATATTCCAACACTGACGTTAATACAACTGATCCAACAAATAAAAGAAATAAATTATTTTTCAGAGGTGTTAAAACGGTAACAACAATTACTACTCCGCATCCATAAATTGGACAATATGGTCCATTCAAAAATCCCCTGTTTACAAATATTCCCCTGTTTACTGCAGCATAACTTACTTCTGCACACCATCCTATAAATGCATAGATAATAAAAATCCATAAAACTTCATAAAAATTTTGTGGCATATCTTCTTCTCCTTTGTGTTATATAGCACAGAAGCAGGGTTGATACCCTGCTTCCGATTTTATGAATTGCTCTCTTCTGAATTATTATCTTCCTCTGTATCTTCATTCTCTGTTTCTTCTTCAGGCGGCATCAATGATTTATCTTCAACTACCCTTGCAATACTTGCAACTGTAATGTCATCCTTAAGATTAATAAGCTTGACTCCTGAAGTAATTCTTCCAAGTAATGCAGTATCATTTACACGAATTCTTATAATAATTCCTTCGGTTGTAATGAGCATAACTTCGTCATCTCGTCCAACTGATTTAACACCAATCAAATTACCAGATTTTTCTGTAATTTTGTAACACTTTACACCTTTTCCGCCACGATTTTGTGCAGAAAATTCACTGATCAATGTACATTTTCCAAGACCTTTTTCGGAAACAATCAATACGGAATCTCCCTGGGAAGCCATCTGCATCGCAATCACTTCGTCTCCATCGGTAAGATTCATACCGATTACACCCATGGTTGTACGGCCGGTACTTCTTACATCTTTTTCATTAAAACGAATACACTGGCCATATTTTGTAAACAGGAAAATGTCCTCATTATCATCCGTAATCTTGACTTCAATCAATTTATCATCATCACGTAAATTAATTGCTGCCAGACCTGTCTTACGAATATTTTCATAATCAAGTACCGATGTTTTCTTAACAATTCCATTCTTGGTTGCCATAAACAGATACTTGTCCTTTTCATAATCCTTGATTGGTATCATTGCAGTTATTTTTTCATCCGGCTGCAATGGAATCAGATTAATAATGGCAGTACCTCTTGATGTACGGCTTGCTTCCGGAATTTCATACGCTTTAATGCGGTATACACGTCCCATATTGGTAAAAAACATCAGATAGTGATGCGAAGTTGTCATAAGCATCTCGACAATATAATCATCCTGTATTGTCTCCATGCCTTTGATTCCCTTACCTCCACGATGCTGACTCTTGAAATTGTCGGTTCCCATACGCTTGATATAGCCGACTTTTGTCATTGTAATCACAGTATTTGTCTCTGGAATCAGATCTTCCATGGAAATATCAAATTCATCAAAACCAATCTGTGTTCTTCTGTCATCGCCATACTTATCTGCAATTGCAAGAATTTCGGTACGGATAACCGTAAGCAACTTCTTTTCATCTGCAAGAATTGATTTCAACTCTGTAATCAAAGCCATTAACTCTTTATATTCATTCTCTAACTTTTCTCTTTCGAGACCTGTCAGAGCCTTCAATCTCATATCCACAATCGCCTGGGATTGTGCATCGGATAAACCAAAGCGTTCCATCAATGCATTCTTCGCATCCTGTGTCGTACGACTTCCACGAATAATTGCAATGACTTCATCAATATTATCCAAAGCAATCATCAAGCCCTGTAAAATATGGGCTCTTTCTTCTGCTTTGTTCAAATCATATCTGGTTCTTCTGGTAATAACTTCTTTCTGATGAAGCAGATAATAGTTCAATAATTCATACAAATTCAGAATTTTTGGCTGGTTATCCACCAATGCGAGGTTGATTACACCAAAAGTATCCTGCAACTGTGTATGTTTATATAGCAAATTGAGCACAACACTCGGATTTACATCACGACGAAGTTCGATTACAATTCGCATACCTTCACGGTCAGACTCATCACGTAAATCCGTAATGCCATCAATACGTTTATCCTTGTGTAATTCTGCAATTTTTTCAATTAATCTTGCTTTATTTACAAGATATGGGAGCTCTGTGACAACAATTCTGTTTTTGCCATTGTCCATCGGCTCAATATCTGTTACTGCACGAACTCTGATTTTTCCACGTCCGGTCCGGTAAGCTTCATTGATTCCGGCGGTACCAAGAATGACACCTCCGGTAGGAAAATCCGGTCCCTTAATAATACTGATCAATTCATCAATATCAGTCTCTTTATCTTCAATATCATTATCGATCAGTTTTACAACCGCATGAATTACATCCCTCAAATTGTGTGGTGGAATATTGGTAGCCATACCTACAGCAATACCAGTGGTTCCATTAACCAGCAAGTTCGGATAACGTGCCGGCAATACCGTTGGTTCTTTTTCCGTCTCATCAAAGTTTGGAATAAAATCAACGGTGTCTTTGTTAATATCCTGAATCATCTGCATGGATATTTTAGAAAGACGTGCCTCAGTATATCGCATAGCAGCAGCACCGTCTCCATCCACTGATCCAAAGTTACCATGTCCGTCTACAAGTGGATATCTTGTCGACCACGGCTGTGCCATGTTGACAAGTGCACCGTAAATAGAGCTGTCTCCATGTGGGTGGTATTTACCCATGGTATCACCGACAATACGCGCACATTTACGATGTGGCTTGTCTGGTGTGTTATTCAACTCTATCATGGAATACAGAACTCGACGCTGTACTGGCTTAAGTCCGTCTCTTACATCTGGTAATGCACGGCTGGCAATAACGCTCATGGCATAATCGATATAGGAGGTTTCCATGGTTTTCTTCAAATCAACTTGCTGAATTTGATCAAATATCTTGTCGTCCACTTACTTTTCCTCCTTAAATGTCAAGGTTTTGAACATACTTGGCATTTTCTTCAATAAATTCTCTTCTCGGTTCTACTTTATCACCCATCAATGTGGTAAATGTAACATCTATTTCGGATGAATTTTCATCATCGATGATTACCTGTTTTAAGATTCGCTTTTCCGGATCCATAGTTGTTTCCCAAAGCTGCTCGGCATCCATCTCACCAAGTCCTTTGTATCGCTGAATCTTATTATTCTGATCTCGTCCAACATCGGTAAGAATTTTGTTTAATTCCTCATCACTGTACGCATACCATGTATTTTTATTTTTCTCAATTTTGTAGAGTGGTGGGGTAGCAAGGTAAACATGACCCTGCTTAATCAGTTCCGGCATAAATCGATATAAGAAAGTAAGCATTAGAGTAGCAATATGCGCACCATCCACATCGGCATCGGTCATAATAATAATTTTATTGTAACGCAATTTTGAAATATCAAAATCGTCATGAATTCCTGTACCAAAAGCAGTAATCATTGCCTTGATTTCTGCATTATCATAAATTCGATCGAGGCGGGCTTTCTCTACATTTAAGATTTTTCCACGAAGTGGAAGAATTGCCTGTGTTGCACGGCTTCTTGCAGTCTTTGCAGAACCGCCGGCGGAATCTCCCTCAACGATAAAAATTTCACAATTTTCTGGATTTTTGTCTGAACAGTCTGCAAGTTTTCCTGGCAGGGCAGTACCTTCCAAAGCTGTCTTTCTTCTTGTCAGATCACGCGCTTTACGGGCAGCCTCCCTTGCGCGCTGCGCAAGAAGAGATTTCTCACAGATATTTTTTGCCACATCCGGATTCTGCTCCAAAAAGTATGTCAGCTGTTCAGTTACAACCGAATCAACCGCACCTCTTGCTTCACTGTTTCCAAGTTTCTGTTTTGTCTGACCTTCAAACTGCGGTTCCTCAATTTTGATACTGATAATAGCAGTGAGACCTTCTCGGATATCGTCACCGGTAAGAGCAGCATCATTATCTTTTAATATTTTTGCTTCTCTGGCATATGCATTAAATGTCTTTGTCATTGCATTACGAAAACCTGCCAGATGTGTTCCACCTTCCGGAGTTATAATATTATTTACAAAACTGAATGTTGAATCGTTAAATGAGTCATTGTGTTGCAAAGCAACCTCGACATAAACACCATCCTTGTTTCCTTCACAATAAATAACTTCCGGATAAAGAGGTTCCTTACCTCGATTCAGATACTGTACAAATTCTTTGATTCCACCTGCATAATGGAATTCATGATTGTGTATACTATCTTCACGGGTATCTTTTAATACAATGCGCAACCCCTTTGTCAAAAATGCAGTCTCTCTCAGACGCTGTTTTAATGTGTCATAATTATAGACAGTTTCTTCAAAAATTTCCGGGTCAGGAAGAAAATGCACCTTGGTTCCATGTTTTTCCGGATCACATTCACCAATGACAGAAACAGGTCCATCTACTTTTCCACGCTTGTAGCTTTGTCCGTATACCTTTCCCTCGTTATATACTTCAACTGTAAGCCAGGTAGACAATGCATTTACAACGGATGCACCTACACCATGCAAACCTCCGGATACTTTGTATCCTCCGCCACCAAATTTTCCACCAGCATGTAATACAGTAAAAACAACTTCCAAAGCAGATACTCCGGCCTTGTGGTTCATTCCAACCGGAATACCACGACCATCATCTTCAACTGTGATGGAATTATCCTGCTCAATTGTAACTTCAATGCTGTCGCAATAACCAGCCAAAGCTTCGTCCACAGCATTATCTACAATCTCATACACCAAATGATGCAGACCTCTTGCCGATGTACTTCCGATGTACATACCCGGTCTTTTTCTTACTGCCTCAAGACCTTCAAGAATCTGAATCTGGTCAGCGCCATATCCCTGATTGTTCTGTATTTCTTCGCTCATTGATTTCCTCCTCACCCAATGGATGACTCTATATAATTTATATATCTTCTACCGTTTCTTTTTCAAAAACTTCTCCATTTATTACCTGAAAAATTTTGTTGATTTGAAAACGATTTTTAACAAATTCTTCTAATCCCGTACATGTAATAATTGTCTGTATATCGGTAATACTGTTTAACAGATAATTTTGCCGATTGCTATCAAGTTCGGATAATACATCATCCAATAACAGAACAGGCGTATTATGTATGGATTTTTTTACCAGATCAATCTCTGACAATTTCAGAGACAGTGCAGAAGTGCGTTGCTGTCCCTGTGACCCAAACTTGCGAATGTCAATTCCGTCAATGGAAAAAAGCATGTCATCACGATGTGGACCAACGGTTGTCTGGCACAATTTTAAATCTTTCTTCTTTTGTCGCAACAAAGCTTCTTCAAAAGAACTTTCATCAATACTCGGCTCATATTTCAATGTCAGATTTTCTCTGCCACCCGAAATGTTTGAATGAATTTTTGTGATAATCTCATTCAACTCATTCACAAACTGTCTGCGTTTATTAATAATTCTCCGCCCATACATAAGAAGTTGCATATCCCACATTGGCAAAGTTTCGATCAGATCCGAATGGAAACTGATGTCTTTCAAAAGTTTGTTTCTCTGATTGAGCACTTTATTATAATTTGACAAATCGGATAAATACAGTTTATCCAATTGACACAACTCTAAATCAATAAATCTTCTTCTTTCTGCCGGACCATTTTTTATAATATTCAAATCTTCCGGAGAAAAAAATACAATATTCAAAATTCCAAACAGCTCACTTGCCTTTTTGATTGGAATTTTATTGATTGCAACGCCCTTAGCTCCATTTTTCCGCAAGTGCATGTCAATCTGATATTCTTTTTCATTCTTTTTGACAACGGTACGAATATGGGATTCGTTTTCTCCAAACCGAATCATTTCCTTGTCCCGGCTTCCTTTGTGGGATTTTGTTGTACCACTCATATACGCAGCTTCGAGAATATTTGTCTTTCCCTGTGCATTATCCCCATATAAAATATTTGTACCTTCATCCAGATGAATCTGCAGATTTTCATAATTGCGAAAATTGCTAAGTTCTATGGATTCAATGATCATTTGACAATCTGAATTGTCTCCCCATCATAGGTGACAACATCTCCATCATGTAATTTTTTTCCGCGCTGTAATTCGGTCTGTCCATTCACCTGAACCTGACCATCCTGAATTACCATTTTTGCATCTACGCCAGAACCAACAAGACTTGCTTTTTTCAAAGCCTGTCCCAATTTGATAAATTCATCTTCTTCTCGAATATTAACTGTAATCATATATACTCCTAATTTGTAGCAGTGTTAAAATTTACTGGAAGAATCAGATAAATAAACTTACCCTCATCATCTTTGATAAAACATGGTGCTTTTGGATTCACCATGTAAAGACTTACTTCCTCTTCATCAATTACACGAAGGGCATCGATAAAGAATTTTGGATTAAATCCAATCAAAATATCCTTGCCTTCTTTTTCAATATCAATATCTTCATTCATAGAACCAATGAAGGAATTGATCTTTAATTCCATGTTTCCATCGGTAACATTCATGATAATTGGCTTTTTGTCACCTTCTTTTACGAGAAGGGTAGAGCGGTCAATACAATCTAACAGCTCTTTTTTGTTTACTTTAACTTTTGTTTCGTAATCGGAAGAGAGCATCTGATCAATCTTAAAGTATTCACCTTCGATTAATCTTGAAACCACAGTTGTTGTATCGAAATCAAAAACAATATGATTATCTGTGAGATAAATCAGTACATCATCGTCTACACCACCAGGTACAATTTTACTGATTTCCTGAAGTGTCTTGCCAGGTACAACAACTTTTTTATGATCATAATTATTTTTAAGTTCAATATTGCGAATAGAAATACGGTGCCCATCAAGTGATACAACTTTCAATTCGTTTTCATTAATTTCAAAAAGCTCACCTGTCATCAATTTATTATTGTCATTATCTGCAATAGAGAAAATAGTCTGCTGAATCACTTCTTTTAATGTGAACTGAGAAATAACGATAGATTCATTTTTCTCAATATATGGAATATAAGAGAAGTCATCTCCAGATTTACCAACAATATTGAATTTTGCTTTTTCACAGGAAATGATCGTTTTAAAAGATGCATCTGTCTCAATCGTTACATCACTATCCGGGAGCTTACGCACAATTTCAGAAAAGATCTTTGCATCTAATGCAATTACACCTCTTTCCTCAACTACACCTTCTATACGTGTTTCAATACCAAGTTCCATATCGTTAGCCATTAATTTAATTTCATTCGTAGATGCATCAATAAGAATACATTCAAGAATAGCCATTGTTGTACGTGTTGGGACTGCTTTTGATACAATGTTAACTCCACGTAATAAATTTCCTTTTGAGACGATCAGTTTCATGCGAAAAAAACTCCTTCCTGGTTTAAATAAATATAGTTAGAAATCCGACGTAGTCGTCTTAGGGGGTGTTAATATGTGAATAACCCCTTCAAATGCTTTTATAATGCACTTCCCGAGACTTGATAACCATTCTGAAAGCCTGTGAAAAGGCTGAGGATTAATGGGACAAGCCTGTGAACAAATAAAAGCGGATTTTATTCAAATTATAAGTTGTCCAACTTTTTCACATATCACTTTATGTGGATAAACGTGAATAAGTTGAAATTAAAAATAAAGGTAATCTGAAATAGAACCCCATTATAATAGGAAGAAACTAGTTCGGATTTATCTTTTTCTTGATGGTTTCTATTAAAGTTCGGGTAGTTTCATTGGTGTCATATTCCTCAGTAACCTTCTTGATACCGTGGATAATTGTGGAATGATCTCTTCCTCCTAACAGGGAACCAATAGTATCCAAAGGACTATCTGTCATATTCTTACATAAGTACATGGCAATTTGTCTTGGTTTTGCAACATCACTGCTACGTGTTTTTGAAATCATCTGGTCCACAGAGATATGGAAGTGTTCAGATACTACTTCAATAATCAGCTGCGGGGTAATTTCTCTAGGCTTGTCCGGTGTAATAATGTTAGAAAGTTCTTTTTCCGCAATTTCCATAGTAATAGGAATATGTACGAGGTTGTTGTAAGCAAGAAGCTTATTTAAAGCACCTTCTAATTCACGGACATTGGATTTAATATTGTTTGCAATATAGCTTAATACTTCATCATCAATATTAAATTTATCAGATTCGGCTTTCTTACGAAGAATAGCCATACGTGTTTCATAATCAGGAACTCCGATATCTGCCATAAGACCCCATTCGAAACGGGAACGAATACGTTCTTCTAATGTTTCCATTTCTTTTGGTGGTTTATCGGAAGTAAGAATAATCTGTTTTCCTTGTGTCTGTAATGCGTTGAATGTGTGGAAAAATTCTTCCTGCGTACTTTCTTTGCCAATAATGAACTGAATATCATCAATCATAAGAACATCGACTTTACGATACTTATCACGGAATTTAGTCATGGAAGAAGCATTACCGTTACGGATGGATTCAATAACTTCATTTGTGAATTCCTCGGAGGTAACGTAGATTACTTTTGCGTTTGGATCCTGGTTTAAAATAAAATGGCCGATCGAGTGCATCAAATGGGTTTTACCAAGTCCAGGACCTCCATATATATAAAGAGGGTTGTATGCTTCACCCGGTGATTCTGCTACGGCAAGCGAAGCAGAGTGCGCAAAACGGTTATTGTTACCAACGACAAAAGTATCAAATGTATAATTTGGATTCAGGTTGGAATCATCACCGCTGACGGATGCAGCTTTCTTAGCTGGTTTATTTGATATCTTAAGGTTTTTCGCCTGTTCCGGCAGGATAAACTCAATATCATATTCAATCTCTGTAATTTCAACGATGGCTACACGAAGCGGTGCCAGATATTTTTTTGAAATATAAGTAAGGGCCATCTGCTCGGATGGTACTAAAATATACAGTGTATTCCCTTCGATCGCGAATACTTCCAGTGGGCGAATCCAGGTATCAAAAGATACATCACTAATTTCGTACTCCCTTTTGACTGTATTTAAAATTTCATCCCACTTTTCAATAATCTTGTCCATTTATATCTCCACATCTTTCTTATAAAATAGGATAATTACCCATAATCCTACATATACTTATAGTACACTATTTTCAAGGGTAAATCAACGATTAAAGCTTGTTTATAAGGGAATTAAAGTTATAGACCCTGGTTTTACTGGGTTGAATAGAGTTTTGAAAATTTATCCATGTGATTTATACATCTTATCCACAAGTTATCCACAAAATGTGGATAATATTACGTAAACCAATTATGTAATCCACAATGGCATAAAAAACCATTTAAATCTTTGTGTAAATAATACTTGACGAATCCACCCTTTATGAATATAATTGAAATGATGTTCTAATAAGTAAAGTTGGCGGGCAGGAGAGCTGTAGAATCCGGTGTCTGTCATACTTAAAAAGTTACAAAATTTAACATGGATAATAGATAAAGGAGGTGCTTTACCTATGAAAATGACATTTCAGCCAAAAAAGAGATCTAGAGCAAAAGTTCATGGTTTCAGAGCTCGTATGAGCACAAAGGG
>OMDK01001055.1_pt1 | contig 11683 bp, 6 predicted proteins | sample 1645201 | NCBI WGS metagenome assembly OMDK01 (sample SAMEA103958151, study PRJEB25191) | human gut metagenome
CCTATTTAAGACGTTTCGTTTTGAAAGACTCCACTGGGGCGCGATCAGGAGCTTGCGAGGACCGTCTCCGGTGACCCGGTGGAGGCAGATATCCGGAGAAAGTGCAGCGATACAGCTTGTCAGCAGATCGAGATATTCTTCCTGTGTCAGTACAGGAAGCTCTCCGGCTTCATAAAGCAGGGCAAGATCTGTTCCCTTTAAAATATGGAGAAGCTGCAGCTTGACACCAAAGGGATGCACCTGATTGACGGCACGGATGCTTTCCAGCAGGTCAAGCCGGGTTTCCCCGGGGAGTCCGAGGATCAGATGGACGATAAAGGGAAGCCTTCTGGCATGGAGCTTTGCTGCAGCATCATAAAATACGGAGGTCGGATATCCCCGGCGGATCCTTGCTGCAGTGTGGTCATGAATGGACTGCAGACCAAGCTCGATCCAGATAAACCGGTCAGGATACAGTAACTGGAGGCGGTCAAGTCCCTCCAGAATGATATCGGAAAGGCAATCCGGGCGCGTCGCAATGGAAATTCCTGCGACCTCCGGAGAGGAAAGTGCTTCTTCATAACAGGAAAGCAGTCTGTCCGGATCGCCATACGTGTTGGTATATGCCTGAAAATAGGCGATCAGAGACGGTTTGCCGGGTTCCGGTATCCATTTGGAGGACAGAAGTGACTTTGCCTGAGTTAACTGGTCTGTTACAGAAAGCTGCCGGGAAGCAGCAAAATCGCCGCTTCCGCCTGCAGAGCAGAAAATGCAGCCTCTTGTATCGAGGGTGCCATCCCGGTTGGGACAGGTACAGCCGATATCAAGCGCAGCCTTGTAAAGCTTTCGTCCGTATGTATTTTTACACCAGGCGTCCAGCGAATAGTAGGGCTTCTGGTGCCAGAGATCAACGGATGTTTTTCTTGACTGCATCTGCAACAACGTCCGCAACTCTGGGATCGAATGCTTCTGGCATGATATTGTTTTCGTTTAATTCTTCGTCAGAAACGAGGGCTGCGATGGCATTAGCGGCAGCCAGCTTCATTTTATCGGTGATCTGTTTTGCATGTCCTTCCAGAGCACCGCGGAAGATGCCGGGGAATGCGACAACGTTGTTGACCTGGTTCGGGAAATCGCTGCGTCCGGTGCCGACAACGCGTGCCCCTGCTTTTTTTGCGAGATCAGGCATGATCTCAGGAACGGGGTTAGCCATTGCAAACAGAATAGCATCGGAATTCATGGAAGCCACCATCTCTTCCGTCACAATACCTGGAGCGGAAACGCCGACGAAAATATCAGCACCCTTTAAAGCATCTGCAAGGGAACCGGTTTCGTGAGCCAGATTGGTGCGTTTTACCATCTTTTCCTGCATCCAGTTTAAGCCCTCTGCGCCATCGCAGAGAATGCCGGATTTATCGCACATAATGATATTGGAAAAGCCGTAGGTTATCAGCAGGCGGGTGATGGCAACTCCTGCGCTTCCTGCGCCGTTTACAACAACGCGGCAGTATTCCTTTTTCTTACCGACTACCTTTAGGGCATTGATGATGCCGGCGAGTACAACAATAGCAGTTCCGTGCTGGTCATCGTGGAAAACAGGGATATCCAGGGTCTCTTTTAAGCGCTCTTCGATTTCGAAGCAGCGGGGTGCACTGATATCTTCCAGATTGATGCCGCCAAAAGCGGGAGCAAGCCAGGTAACAGCTTTGATGATCTCTTCCGTGTCCTGAGTATCCAGGCAGATGGGAACTGCGTTGACACCGCCGAATTCTTTAAATAAGACAGCCTTGCCTTCCATAACGGGCATAGCGGCCTTCGGACCGATATTGCCGAGTCCCAGTACGGCGGAACCGTCGGAAACAACAGCTACAGTGTTTGCTTTCATCGTATAGGTGTAAGCGGCAGCCGGGTCTTTTGCAATGACCTTACAAGGCTCCGCAACGCCGGGAGTATAGACAAGTGCAAGGTCTTCACGGGTGCGGACGGGTGTTTTGGAAACGGTTTCAAGCTTTCCCTGCAGCTTCGCATGCAGTTCCAGCGCTTTTTCCTGATTTGTCATTTGATTTGCCTGCTTTCTTTTTTATTTAATAAGGAATGATGATGTCGGGGCATACGCGCCATTCGTAGCTCTCTGTATATCATCATATCTGATTTATTTGAGTGAATCAAGGAAAAAATCTTCCTATTCTGTTTTGAGTGTGGTACAATGAGCGAAACAGAAGGAGACGTTTGACTTGTGTCTCCGATGTGTAATAAAATTCACTAAAATGACAGGCACTTTTGATTTCTGACAAAAGACCGCTGTTTCCCGGATCGGGATGTTCTGGCGCATTTCAAAAAGATCGTTTCATGTAGAATTCCGTATGAAAATCAGGGACGAATCACGATGGCAGTAAAGGGAGTAAAGATTGAAAAATAAAAATTTTCAATCGCGAGATTTGTGTCTGCGCGCACTTGACACAAACTCGACATGCGCAAAAAGCGTGCGCAGAAATGAGAGGAAAAAATGATAAGAGAAAAATATGAATCTCTGGCAGTGCATGATCTGAAGGAGATTGCAAAAGCAAGGGGGATAAAAGGACTTTCTACAATGAAAAAGGCGGAAGTCATTGATGCGATGCTGAGGTTGGATGCCCAGGAGAATGCAGAAATCAAAACAGAACGCAGCGTCCCGGAGAACCGCCCGGCAGAGAGCAAGGATGCCCCGGAGAAGGACGCGGCAGAGCGCAAGGATGCTCCGAAGAGGGACGCAGCAGAGAGCAAGGATGCTCCGAAGAGGGGCGCGGCAGAGCGTAAGGATGCCCCGGAAAAGAGCGCAGCAGAGCGGGAGGATGCTCCGAAGAGGGATGCGGCAGAGCGCAAGGATACCCCGGAGAAGGGCGCAGCAGAAAAGCAGGATTCTCATGACGGTGGGGCAGAACCGGAAAGCAGAGCAGGGGATCGGGAGGAAAGGCGGCAGCAGAGAACAGGAAAGCGCTTCATCAGCAATGGTTCTTATCATAATGGACGGACAGGAAGCCGCGACAACAATGGTGCGCGGGAAAATACTGCAGCTGCAGCGCCCCGTGCTGCTGCGCCTGTGGCAGAAGAGGCACAGAACCGTGTGAGCGCGCCTGCACCTCGTTATAATGAGCGCTACAACAGTCCGTATAATCGCGGAACTGCACCGATCCAGAGTCCAGAGGACGACAAGTTCCCGACAGAGCTGGACAGCGGCATTACGGTAAAGGGTATCCTGGAGGTCATGGCTGAGGGCTATGGCTTTATCCGCTCGGATAATTATATGCCGGGAGATAATGATATTTACGTGGCACCCAGCCAGATTCGTCGGTTCAATTTGCGGACAGGCGATATTTTAGAGGGAAATACCAGAGTGCGGACACAGAATGAAAAATTCTCTGCCCTGCTTTATGTCAAGACGATCAATGGTTATATCACAGAGGAAGCATCCAGACGAAGCAACTTTGAAGATATGACGCCGATCTTTCCGAACAGCAGACTGAAAATGGAACGCTTCGGCTGCCCGGTGGCGATGCGGGTCATGGATTTGTTAAGCCCCATCGGTAAAGGACAGAGAGGTATGATTGTGTCCCCGCCGAAGGCTGGTAAGACAACCCTATTAAAAGAAGTGGCCATGTCGGTAAAGAAAAATTATCCGAACCTGCATCTGATCATTCTCCTGATCGATGAACGTCCGGAGGAGGTAACGGACATGAAGGAGACGGTGGCAGGGCCGAACGTTGAAGTGATCTATTCCACGTTTGACGAATTACCGGAACATCATAAACGAGTTTCCGAAATGGTTATTGAGCGTGCAAAGCGTCTGGTCGAGCATAAACAAGACGTTATGATCCTGTTAGACAGTATTACCCGCCTGACCCGTGCCTACAACCTGGTGGTTCCGCCCAGCGGACGTACCCTGTCCGGTGGTATTGACCCGGCGGCATTGCATATGCCGAAGCGCTTTTTTGGTGCAGCCCGCAATATGCGCGAGGGCGGAAGCCTGACGATTCTGGCCACTGCACTGGTGGACACCGGATCCAGGATGGACGATGTCATTTACGAGGAATTTAAAGGAACCGGTAATATGGAGCTTGTGCTGGATCGAAAGCTGTCTGAACGCAGAATTTTCCCTGCCATCGACATCCCCAAAACCAGCACGAGAAGAGAAGATCTGCTGCTGAGTGCAGAGGAGATGGAAGCAATCAACGTGGTGCGCCGCGCGTTGAATGGTATGAAATCCGATGAAGCTGTGGATAAGGTGCTGGATCTGTTTGCAAAGACGAAAACCAATATAGAGTTTGTGCAGACGGTGAGAAAGATGAGATACCTGTAAAAATACAGCGCATGCAATAAAAGTTACAGTTCACACGCGCCATTCGCAATACAATAGAATGCTCGCTCTGCGAACATTCTATTGTCATGAACCGCGTCTTCGACGCTCTCCGCTGCTTCGCAGCTCATTTTTTATCCGTTCATTGAAAAATCAGCACCGGATGTTCTTCTTTTTCAAGGAAATCAAAAAAATACTTGCATAGGGCAAAAGTTTATGCTATATATAGTTGCATAAAATATACAACGAAAGGAAAGCGAACGATGAAGCTGCAGGAAACACTGGAACATCTGAATTTTTCAAGGCTGGAAGCACAGATTTATATGGCATTGATCGGTTCTGAGCCCATGTCTGCCTATCAGCTGGCAAAAAAAATCGCAATTGCACGCCCTTCTATTTACAATGCGCTGGAGCACATGCTGGATAAGGGGATGGTGGAGCTGGTTCCGGATCAGACAGCACTGTATGCCGCCCAGGAACCGGAGGTGCTTTTGGGGCGGATGCAGGCGGAAATGACAGCAAACCTTTCTCTCGCCAGGCAACAGCTGAAAGAATATGAGACGGCGAAGCAGCCGGAGGTGCATTTCGTATTCCGGGGCTTTGAAACGGCGATGGCAAGGGCAGGGAAGCTTCTGGAGGATGCCCGGGAGGAGGTTTATCTGAATGCAGATTTTGATCTTTCCTGTTTTGCAGAGACCTTCCATCGGCTAAAGGAAAAAGGCGTGCGGATCGTTGCGTTTTCCTTTTATGATCTGGGACTGAACCGGGAGGATGTGGAGTTTTATACCCACGGAGGAATGCTGACAGCACATCAGCCCTCCCGTCTGATGCTTGTGACAGACAGGCAGATGACACTAACAGCGGACTGCGGTGCATTTGCCAACTGGAGCGGTACGGTCAGCAACAATGGGCTGATGGTGAAAATTTTGTCGGAGCATATTCAACACGACATCACCTTGCTGCAGCTGCAGGAAAAGTATGGACTGGAAATGCATTGAAATGAGATCGGCTGCAGTTTAAAAGGATGCAGCCTGGAAAAAGGAGGTCTGAACATGATTCATTTAGAAGCGGTTTATCATAGAGCGTCACAGCAGTTTTGCTATGCATTGAATGAGGAAATTTTGATGGTAGGGCTGCAGACCGGAGAAGAAGTGGAACAGGTTTGGATTCATTATGGCGACCCTTTTTCTACCGGTATTCTGGGCGGAAACGAGGCTTGGGAAGGCAGTCGGGAGGAGATCGTGACAAAAATGCGTCTGCCCCAGCACCTCTGGTGGGAAATTCCCGTGCAGCCTCCCTATAAACGGTGCCGGTATTTCTTCGAGCTGCAGGCAGGAGCAGAACGGGTCTTTTATTTTGAGGATGGCTTTCATTCGCCAGAGGATGTGAAAAACGGACAGCTGGGACAGTGCTTTACGTTCCCGTGGATGAACTCGGTGGATATCAATGTGACGCCAAAGTGGGTGCGGGAGACGGTCTGGTATCAGATTTTTCCGGAGCGCTTTTGCAACGGCAACAAGGAAAATGATCCGGACTGGGTAAAGCCCTGGGGATACCATACCGTAAGTAATCTCGATTTTTACGGCGGCGATCTGGATGGAATTCGTCAGAAGCTTCCTTATTTACAGGAGCTTGGTATTACCGGACTGTATCTGACGCCGGTGTTTGAATCTCCCTCAAGTCATAAATATGATACGACAGATTACCGGAAGATCGATCTGGGCTTCGGAGATGAAAAGACTATGAAGCTGCTCGTTAAGGAGGCCCATGACAGAGGCATCCGCGTGATGTTGGACGGTGTATTCAACCATTGCGGCAGTAACTTTTTACCGTGGCGGGATGTGATGGAAAAGGGGCCCAAGTCCCCCTATTACGACTGGTTTATGATCAATCGCTGGCCTTGTCGGGAGCAGGAGGGCAGCACCCGGGATGGACGCTATTATTCCTTTGCCTTTGCGGAGCGGATGCCAAAGCTCAATACGAGTGAAAAAAAGGTGCGGGACTATTTTTTGGATACCGTTCGTTATTGGATTGAGACATTTGACATTGATGGACTTCGGTTAGATGTTGCAAACGAAATTTCCCATCTGTTCTGCCGTGAGCTGCGGCAGATGACAAAGCAGTTAAAACCGGATTTTTATCTGCTGGGGGAAATCTGGCATGACGCAATGCCCTGGCTTGGCGGGGACGAATTCGACGCCGTTATGAACTATCCCTTTGCTGCATCCATCCGGGAGTTTTGGTATCAGCCGGAAAAGACGAAATCGGATTTGGAAGAGGCGATTCATGAAAATCTGGTGCGTTATATGCGTCAGACGACAGAGGTTTTGTTTAACCTTCTGGATTCCCATGATACAGATCGGCTGATCCATCAGACAGGTGGAAATCAGGATCTCTTTTTCCAGCAGCTTGCAATGCTCTTTACAATGCCTGGAAGTCCCTGTATCTATTATGGAACGGAAATCGCGATAGAGGGCGGCGCTGACCCGGATTGCAGACGCTGTATGCCCTGGGATCAGATCGAACAGGGAAACTATGCAGAGATTACGGAGCAGGTAAAGCAGCTGATTGCCCTTCGAAAAGAGCCTGCGGCCCGCAGCATGGAAATCACATTTGAAAATAATAACAGCTCTGACCGGGTGGTGGAATATGTCAAAACCGGGGCAGAGGGCAGCAGGCTCCGGGTTGTGTTGAACGCATCCGGAAAAGAGACCGATGTGGAGACAGAGGGCAGCGTGCTGTTTGCAAGAGGTTATGAGAATAGGGTGCTGCGCGCAGGCGGCGTATTGGTGGAACGGCTGTAAAACAAGGATTTCTGGTCAAACCGCAGCGAAAGAGGACAAAAATTTCACCAAAACTTTACCGGCATGTATATTGACAGAAGACTTTGCATATGATAACCTTACTGCTAAACAAAATTCCCTGTGAGGGAGTAGCGAGCGCAGCAAGTGCAGCTGCCGGAATAAAACAGAGCCGGCGGATCGCCTTTGCATCAGCGTAACAAGTCAACAACCCCGATCCTATGCCGATCTGGCTTGTTTTAAATTGCGAGACTCAGATACTGTTTTCTTTTTGAAAAGCAGTATTTGGGTCTTTTGTGATTCAAAAACACCATCGGGAGGAAAAAGAATGAAGTATTATTGTGAAGACTCACAACAGGTACTGCAGGAGCTTAACAGCCAAAAAAGCGGCCTGACGGAAAAAGAAGCGGCAGAGCGGCTTTTGCAGAACGGGGCAAATGAGTTAAAAGCGGCGAAGGGAAAATCCCTGCTGCGCCGGTTTGCGGAACAGGTGGCAGATCCGATGATCGTGATCCTGCTGGCGGCAGCGGCCATCAGCGGTGTGCTTGCAGTCCTGGAAAATGACAGCTTTGCGGATGTCATCATTATCCTGGCAGTGGTCCTGATCAATGCCGTGCTGGGTGTGTATCAGGAAAGCAAGGCGGAAAAGGCGATCGAAGCGCTGCAGGACATGGCAGCGGCCACCTCAAAGGTTGTGCGGGACGGGAAAATGTCCTCGATTTTGAGCAAAGACCTTGTGGTGGGGGATATCATCTGTCTGGAAGCAGGGGATGCGGTTCCGGCGGATGCAAGGATTCTGGAAAGCGCAAGCCTGAAAGCAGAGGAAGCTGCACTGACAGGAGAATCCGTGCCGGTCACGAAGCTGATCGATCAGATCTTTTTGGCAGACGGGGAACGGGATGTGCCTCTGGGCGACCGTAAAAATATGGTCTATATGGGAAGCACGATCGTATATGGACGTGCTGTGGCAGTCGTAACGGCCACCGGTATGGATACGGAAATGGGAAAAATTGCGGATGCGCTGTCTCAGGCTCAGGAAGGGCAGACACCGCTGCAGAGAAAACTGACACAGCTTTCGAAGGTGTTGACAAAGCTGGTGATCGGAATCTGCGTACTGGTTTTTGCGATTCAGATGATCCGGGCAGGCAGCCTGAATTTTGAGGTTGCGCTGAACTCCTTTATGATCGCGGTTTCCCTTGCAGTGGCGGCGATCCCGGAAGGACTTGCGGCAGTTGTGACAGTGGTACTTTCCATCGGTGTAACGAACATGTCAAAACGAAACGCGATCATCCGCCGGCTGACTGCAGTGGAAACTCTTGGCTGTGCTCAGGTGATCTGCTCGGATAAGACCGGAACGCTGACGCAGAATCAGATGACAGTTGTAGATTCCTTCGGAGCAGAAGAGAAGGAGCTTTCGGCCGCAATGGCACTGTGCAGTGACGCAGAGCTGGATGCAGACGGCAGTGTGACAGGTGAACCGACGGAGGCTGCCCTGGTTGCCTGGGCGAGCCGGATCGGGCAGGATAAGAATCTTTTAAAACAGAGTATGCCCCGTGTGATGGAGGCTCCCTTTGATTCCGGACGGAAAATGATGTCCACAGTCCATAAACGCAAGGACGATTACATTCAGTTTACAAAAGGGGCGCCGGATGTGGTTCTCACCCGTTGTGGGTTTTATCTGGAGGATGGACAGCTTCTGCCCATGACAGAAGAATATCGGAAAAAGGTTTTGCAGGCAAATAAGTCCATGGCAGATCGGGCACTGCGTGTGCTGGCATGCGGACAGAGAGTCTGGACGAAAAAACCGGAAAGCGAGGATGCGGATCTGCTGGAGCAGGAGCTTTGCTTTTTGGGACTGTGCGGTATGATCGATCCGGTGCGTCCGGAGGTAAAGGCAGCAATTGACGAATGTCGGGAAGCGGGTATCCGACCGGTTATGATCACGGGCGACCATGTGGATACGGCAGCAGCGATCGCAAAAGAGCTTGGTATTTTGCAGGATGGCAGCCTGGCAGTGACCGGAGCAGAGCTGGAAAAAATGGACGATGCAGAATTTGCAGAGAAGTTCCGGAACATCAGCGTTTATGCCCGCGTACAGCCAGAGCACAAGACCCGTATTGTAAACGCCTGGAGAAATGCCGGCTATGTGACGGCAATGACCGGTGACGGCGTTAACGACGCGCCCTCCATCAAGGCTGCGGACATCGGCATCGGAATGGGCATCACAGGAACGGACGTTACCAAAAATGTGGCAGATATGGTGCTGGCGGACGATAATTTTGCAACGATTGTCGGCGCGGTGGAAGAGGGCCGCAGAATCTATGACAACATCCGGAAGGCAATCCAGTTTCTGTTAGGCTCCAATATGAGTGAAGTGCTGAGTATTTTCTTTGCGACACTTCTGGGCTTTACGATTCTGCAGCCGGTGCATCTTCTGTGGATCAATCTTGTAACGGACTGCTTCCCGGCGCTGGCGCTGGGTACGGAAAAGGCAGAGCCGAACATTATGAAGCGCAAACCCAGAGATGCGAAGGCCGGGATTTTTGCAGATGGAATGGGCTTTGATATTGCTTATCAGGGACTTTTGGTAACAGCACTTGTCATGGTTTCCTATTTTATCGGACATTTCATGGAAACCGGAGAATGGACCATCACAAACAGCGCCCATGGCACTACGATGGCGTTTGTCACAATGTCAATGGCGGAAATTTTCCACAGCATGAATATGCGTTCCCAGAGAGGAAGTATTTTCAAGCTTGGCTCGAAAAACTGGCTTCTGCTTGGAGCGGCAGTGGTTTCCCTGCTGGCAACCACTGCAGTGTGTGAGATCCCGCTGCTTGCCGGGGCATTTGGCTTTACGAGTGTGGAGCCTGCAGAGTATCTCGTTGCACTACTTTTGAGTGTGCTGGTAGTTCCCATCGTGGAGCTTGTAAAGTGGATCCAGCGGCGCAGTGCGAAACACGAGGACTGATCGGCGCAGGTTGAACCACAGAACTGTAACCTGTTTAGAGTCAACAGATGCGAATATACGCAACTGTTGACTCTGTGCTTTTTACGGGATATAATTGGAAAGAGCTGCAGCTGTTGAAACCAACAGACTGCAGGTTTATCAGGATGCGGCAGGCTGCAGACAGCACTGTAGTATCCCAAGAGAAGCGAGAGGGACAGGCATATGAGCAAAAAGATTATTTTAACGGGGGATCGCCCCACAGGACGTCTTCATGTGGGCCATTATGTAGGCTCTTTGAAGGAGCGTGTAAGACTGCAGAATTCCGGTCAGTTTGACGAGATTTATATTATGATTGCGGATGCACAGGCGTTGACAGACAATGCAGAGCATCCGGAAAAGGTACGTCAGAACATTTTACAGGTGGCGCTGGATTATCTGGCATGCGGCCTTGATCCGGAAAAGGCAACGATTTTCATTCAGTCGATGGTTCCGGAGCTGACAGAGCTGACCTTTTACTATATGAATCTGGTAACGGTTTCCAGAGTACAGAGAAACCCTACCGTTAAAGCAGAGATCCAGATGCGTAATTTCGAAGCAAGCATTCCGGTTGGATTTTTCTGCTATCCCATCAGCCAGGCTGCGGACATCACTGCATTCCGTGCAACTGCCGTTCCGGTTGGCGAAGACCAGCTGCCGATGCTGGAACAGTGTAAGGAAATCGTACATAAGTTCAACAGCGTTTATGGGGACACCCTGACAGAGCCTGAGATCATCCTGCCCTCCAATAAGGCATGTTTAAGACTGCCCGGCATCGACGGCAAGGCGAAGATGAGCAAATCCCTTGGCAACTGTATCTATCTGTCCGACACAGAAGCAGATGTGAAGAAAAAGGTTATGAGCATGTTCACAGATCCGAATCATTTGCGTGTGGAGGATCCCGGCAACGTAGACGGAAACCCTGTATTTATCTATCTGGATGCGTTCTGCAGACCGGAGCATTTTGCAGAGTTTTTACCGGATTACCAGAATCTGGACGAATTGAAAGCACATTATCAGCGGGGCGGTCTGGGCGACGTCAAAGTGAAGAAGTTCTTAAACAACGTTATGCAGTCTGAGCTTGCGCCGATCCGTGAGAGAAGAAAATACTGGGAAGAGCATCTGACGGATGTTTACGACATTCTGAAAAAGGGCAGTGAGGTTGCAGAAGCAAAGGCTGCGGAAACCTTAAAGGATGTCAAGGCAGCGATGAAGATCAATTACTTCGAGGACAGCAGCCTGTTAAAGGGCGAATGAAAAATGTCTGCGTGTTTCGCGGAAAAATAAAGGATTATCGGAAATAATCAGGGCGTGTGAAGGATGAGAAATCATTTTTTGCACGTCCTGATTTTATTCTGCGGCAACACTGCGACTGAGATGACAAATCCGCTTGCATCCATCGGTGCGATGGGATATCATTTTGGAAATACAGTCAATAAGGAAGACCTCCGGATGTGATATTCCTCCGATGTCCAAATGGGAAAATATCGACGCGTTCTTTGTGGCTGTATCGGAATATTATGATGCCAGGGTCAAAAGGTCTAAACCCACATGAGCTTGCTCATAGGTGGGTGAAAGACCTTG
>OMDK01001062.1_pt1 | contig 11607 bp, 12 predicted proteins | sample 1645201 | NCBI WGS metagenome assembly OMDK01 (sample SAMEA103958151, study PRJEB25191) | human gut metagenome
CCGATATCGGATCGGGACGAGCAAAACGGTCAGAACTGTCAGCAAGATCAGTCCGAGGATTCCAAGCAAAATCCATCCAATTACTTTTAATATTGTCAGAAGTACTGTCATCCGCCGCCTCCTTTCCCGGAGGTAAAGGTCTTTTGCAGATATCCCTTGATATCCGTTTCCATTCCGGCGTCCATCGTATCCTGCAGCATCTGCTGCACAAGAAAAATCGCTTCCTCCCGCCCCTCTGCAATGCCGACAACCTGCAGTGCCTTTTTGTCAAAATATTTTTGTTTTAACAGCGCGCAGTGGAAAATGTCCAGCTGATCTGAGGTGCGGGACAGGCTGATCAGATAGATGCCAAGCTGTCCTCTCCCGGTCAGAAGCTTCCATTTTATTTTATTTACATTGCGGATTGACGGCCCCACATACAGCCTGCGGTAAAATTTCATGAACTGGCAACACTCTCCTGTTCCTAGAATGCCCCCAAATTGCACTCATAAGCATATTTTTTGAAAATAGCCGGTCAGATTGACCGGCCTAAACAGATGATTTCCGTCCGCTTAATAGTATTTGTGGCTGCCCCAGAGATTGCTCTTCTTTAATTCCAGATATTCATGATAGGCTTTTTCGAGAATCTGCTTTTCATTGGCAAATTTCAAAAGATGATAGGCCTCATGATACTTGTAAAATCCGGAGTCCACAAAATACTCTTCTCTTTGCGGCTTACTGTAATAACTGTCTGCCATCATCAAATACCAGTGAACTTCTTTCTCCACGACATCCTCCGGTACGTTGAAGGTATATTCGCTTTTGCCCACATACTTGATAATGGAAGCTCTGGAACCGCTTTCCTCCAGAACCTCACGGAGCGCGGTCTGCTGAAACTCCTCGCCCTCCTCCACGGTTCCTTTAGGGAGTACCCATCCTTCATATTTATTTTTATAATTTTTATAAAGCAGAAGGATCTTCCCCCTAAAAATTACTACACCGCCGCAGCTCGTTGCTTCTATCACTGCAATTCCTCCTGTCCGGCGATATCTGACTCTGGAATTCAGTATACCTTAAATCCGGATACAGGGCAAGTCCTATTCTCCAAAAAGAATTTACCGAAAATTCAAAATTGTCCGGTCAGTCTGAAAAATATGCATCGAACACCTGTCTGGCAAGGGGCACTGCATAATCGCTTCCGGAACCCGCGCTTTCCACGATTACTGTCACCGCAATCTCAGGATTCTCTGCCGGAGCAAAGCCTGTAAACCATGCATGGGATTCGGACTTATCGCTGGAAAATTCAGCGCTTCCGGTCTTCCCGGCAGCCGTATAGGAACGGTCCTTTAGCTTTCTGCCGGTTCCCTCCTGCACAACATCCTCCATCAGGGAAATCATCACTTCCGACTCTTTTTCCGACATCAGCTCCCGATAAACGGACGGCTCATTTTTCTCCAGTATCTTCCCGTCTGCATTCAGCACCCGATCCACGACGATCGGCTGCATCAATTTGCCGCCGTTTGCGATCGCCGCCGTAATCAGGTTTAACTGTACCGGCGTGATCTGCGTCTTCCCCTGACCGATCGACGTCTGAATCACGTCCTCGTCCGTGCTGTCCTGATCTAACGTTACCTTCGTCTGGTTATAAGGAAGCGGGAACGAAAACTCCTGATTAAACAGCAGACCGTCGATCGTTTCGCCAAATTTTTCCCGATCCATCGACATACCAATGTTGGCAAAAGAGGCATTGCATGATTTTGCAAAAGAGGTCATCAGATTGACATCGCCATGCACGCTCCCGTGATAGCAGTTGATTTTATTGTCTCCATTGATATATGCACCGTTACACTGATAATGATAATTTTGCCAGCTGTCCGGATTTTGGCGGATATAGGCAAGCGCCGTCACGATTTTAAAGGTCGAACCAGGCGGATACAGTCCCTGCGTCCCACGGTTTACGAGTGCTGCTTTGTCCTTGTCGGTGCTGAGCGTCTCCCAGTTTTCTGCGATTTTGTTCGGATCGTAATCGGGCTTGCTGACCATTGCGAGCACTCTTCCCGTTTTTACCTCCGTCACAACAATCGCACCGCGGTATAACCCCAGCGCATCGCTCGCCGCCTGCTGCAGGGAGGTGTCCAGCGTTGTATAGACATCGTTTCCCGGATTTTTTTCTCCTGCCAGCTCATGATCCAACTTTTCCCGGTCAGAAATATCCGAATGAATCAGCTGATAATTTTCCAGCTCCTCGATCCCCGTCTTTCCTTTATCCGTGTAACCAACCACATGGGCAAAGATATTTTTATAGGGATACTCCCGAACTGATGTTCCATCCTCTGCGATCACAGTCTGTGCCTACACCTCTCCCGTCCCAGCGTAAATCGTTCCGCGGGTATTTTCCTGGGCGAGGACGCGCTGCTGGGAATTGTAGCTGTTGTTAAACAGCGCTTCCTGATTGGAGGACACATAATCTGCCAGATACCAGATCATCCCGGCAAACACTGTAAGCATCAGCAGGCTGCACAGATAGAGTTCACGGTTCATCTGCCATTTATTCTGTTTCTTCTGTTTGTCTTTTTTTCTTTCTTCTTTGCTTTTCAATTCGAAGCTCCTCATCATACCGCAAGACAAAAACGCCTTCTATGACGCCAAACATCAGGATCGTCGTCATCACGCTGCTTCCACCGTAGCTGACAAGAGGAAGCGTCACACCGGTCAGCGGGATAAATTTGCTTCCGCCGCCGACAGTCAGAAACGTCTGAAACAGGTATAAAATTGCAAATCCTACTACAAGATTTCTGTAAAATCCGTCTGCAAGACCACCCGCCAGACGAATCATCAGGACAAACAGCACTGCCGCTGTCAGCAAAATTCCAATTCCAAAGAGCAGCCCCAGCTCTTCGATCACTGCGGAAAAAATGAAATCCGTCTCCACATATGGAATATCCTGCGGCGTGCCTTTTCCGATTCCCAGTCCGAACAGTCCTCCGCGGCTCATCGCAAACAGCGCCTGTGCGATCTGATATCCCTGCTTATCAATCACACTCCATGGATCCCTCCACGCCTGCACGCGCACCTGTACATGGGAAAACATCCGGTACGCAAGCAACGATGCGCCTGCCCCGGCGACAAGCCCGCCAGCCAGATACAGTGGCTGATGTGCAGAAATCGTCATCAGAAACACATACACCATAAAAAGAATCAACGCGCTTCCCAGATCCTTCGACAGTACGAGAATCAGCACATGCGCTGTTGCTCCGATTCCAGCTGCGACCACCTGCCGGATTCCTGTCTTTTCGGAAAGAACCGCTGCCAGGAAAAATACGAACGTCAGTTTGACAAACTCCGACGGCTGGAAGGTAATTCCACCTATCGACCAGGACAGCTTCGAGCCGTGCGTCACCTGTCCTAAAATCAGCACGATTCCAAGGGCTGCAATTCCGATTCCGGCATAAATCCAGCCAAGTTTTTCCAGAAACCTGCATTTGCGCAAGATCCACGGCACAATCAGAAATACGACAAAGGATGTGCCCGCGATAATCAGCTGTTTGATCGCCTTTGTCAGATCGAGCCGTGTCAGCACGATCAGCCCCGCACTGAAAAGCATACACATATGATTCATAACAATCCGGCTGATTCCCGGATAGATAAACCACGCCAACACCGGCAGCGCCAGCGTCAGAATCTGTAAAAAAGCATAAAACAGCAGATATTTACTTTGCTGTGTCCGGATCACGATGGTCAGCCACGCCGTAAACTGCATCAGAAATAAAAAGACCATCTGCAGCGCTGCAGCGCCAGACTGTTTGCGAACGTCCCCGACAAACAGCGCATAAATGCTACAGCTAAGAAACAGATACAAAAACAGCGGGATCAGATATCTGGATGCTATCACAATCGTATATGCCACGCTTACTGTACTCCTTTTTTATAATGTCCGGTCGTATACTGCGCCGGTGCTGTTCCTTTTCCTTCGCTGAAAAATTCGAGCACTTCCCGCGTTTTTTCCGCCGTCTCGTCCGTAAAATCCAGCCGGATTGCACGGATACCGCGCCTTTTCTGCTCTGCAAGATACTGATGCAGGGAAAGCGGCACAGAATTGTAAATCGTGTTCATGCAGTGCCTGCAGTTAACCCATACGGGAAATTCTACATTGTAGCGATCCTTTAACCGACAGGAAAACGCTGCTGCAGGGATTCCCTGCGACAGCTGCTTTTGCGTATGGGAAATCTGACAGGCCCCCAGGCTTCTTTTGACGCATCCGGCACTGACCATCATCGGCACCCTTCCGTAAACCACCATTTCCTGATTTTGGGGAGGAAGCGCTTCCAGCTCCCTGCGGTTTAATTCTAACGGCGCTGTGTAGCTGTCCGGTGCAAAACAGTCCTGATACAATTGCCTGGTTTCCCGGTTAAACGTATAAACGCTATGCTGCAGGGAGAGCTTTTTCTCCGGATATTTTTCTGTCACCCAGCACATTCCACCAAGGCTGCCCGCCAAAAATCCATCCACCAGCCCGTCATAGGCCTTCACCTGTCCCGACAGACGTTTTAAATACGGTTCGCTGTACGAGCGTAGGATCGTCGGAAGCGTCACAAACAGTTCAAATCCGGGACGATCTGCTTTCACGTTCCTTACGAGTTCCATCAGCTGTCCGGTTTTCGGATCGTCCATCAAATCCGAAGAAAGGTACAACCGATCTGTGCCCGTCGTGCGCAGCGCGGCAAATGCCTGCTCTGCCTGCAGGACAGAGACATAGCATTGAGTTGGCTGCGGACGCTGGGTATCCGCATAATGAAGGGGCGGCATAGCTGCTGCAGTCGCAGTCGATTCGCCGACCTCGGGCTGCGCTGTTTCTGCTTCCCGGCCGTGTTCCGGAACATATGTTCTTTTTTGTCGATCCTGCAGTTTCTCCGTCAACGCATCCAGCGTTTCCCGACGCAGCTCGTTGAGCGCAGAAACCGGAACAAAGCTGTCTCCGTCCAGCTCTACGGAAATATCATCTGCCCCGTAGAATGAGCCGCCGGTCTTTTTGAGCTGCTTGACGACATCATCCTCTGCCAGTGGGCGCTTCTGTGCCGGCTGTGCGACTGTGCCTTCTTTTTGAACCGAAATGCCTTCGCAGGACGCTGTTAAATTGATCGGCTCGCCCGGACGGATTGCCGCATGGAAGCTGACTGGCTTTTGCAGCTTGCCATCCTCCATCATCCCATGCACCCGTTCCAAAATTTCCTGTGGACATGCCAAATATCCGGGTTTTTCCAACGTCAGCATTTCTCTGCCGTTATGCCTGTGATAATATCCGCCGCCGGTTTCCGAACGAACGTAGAGCTTTGCCAAAAGCTCCTGATCCTTCGGATCGATTTGCCAATGCTCCCGATCTGTCAGATACAAATCCATATATTTGCGGTAGATTGCAGTAACGCCGGCAACATATTCCGGGCTCTTCATCCGCCCTTCTATTTTAAAGGAATCGATTTTTGCATCCATCAACTCCGGTAAAAACGGCAGCACACAGAGATCTTTTAAGCTCAGCGGATACGCCGGAGGTTTTTGCTGACTTTTTCCGCCCATCCTGCCCCCTCCTGCTTCCTGTCCAAGCACCGTATAGGGCTGTCTGCATGGCTGCGCACAGCGTCCCCGGTTTCCGCTTCTTCCGCCCAGAAAGCTTGAAAACAGGCACTGTCCGGAATAGCAATAGCACAAGGCTCCATGGATAAATACTTCCATTGCCAGACCGGTCTGCTCTTTTAACAGGCGAATTTCTTCCAGGCTCAATTCCCTCGCCGGGACAATCCGACAGACACCCAACGATTTTAAAAACAGGGCACTTCTGCTCTCCGTCACCGTCATCTGCGTGCTGGCATGCAGCTCCATGCCGGGAAAATTTTTACGCAGCTTCTCCAAAACACCCATATCCTGAACGATGACGCCGTCCAGCCCCGCCTCATAAAACGGTGCGATCCAGTCGCAAAGTCCTGAAAGCTCGTCCTGCTTTGTCAGCGTATTGACAGTTAAATAGATTTTCCGATTCCACAGATGGGCGAGGGAAAGTCCCTCTAACAGCTCTTCCCTGGAAAAGTTTCCGGCAAACGCCCGCGCACCGAACCGCTGTCCACCCAGATACACGGCGTCCGCACCCGCTGCAATCGCTGCCTTTAAGCAGTCCATAGTTCCGGCAGGAGCCAAAAGCTCGCCTCTGTATTCTTCCATCCTCTTCCTCCATTGATAAAGAAAATATGATTCAGAATGTGCCTTGGCACATTCTCGCGCCGAGGCGCGGTTGCTTCGGCAACCATCTACCCTTGCGCCGAGTGCGCATCCTCGCGGAGCGTTTATTTTCGTATGGAAACGAAGTTTCCTATACGATAAAGAAACAGGCTGTCATCGCTGACAGCCTGACCGTCTGTTTCCTTTAATTCAAGACAATAGGACAATTACAGAACATGTGTTCTGTCACTTTTTATCCTTCATTCCGCGGATCTCGGTTTCCAGGCGCACGATCTGTCTGGAACTTTCCTGCTGATCCTGCTGCAGCGTCCGCAGGCTCTTTTCCGTATTATCCAGCTTGATCTGGGAAGCAATCAGCTCGTGCTTTAAGTCATACAGCTCTTTTTCCTTGGAGGCTGCTTCTTCCTCCATCTCCTCGATCTGCTTTTTCGCCTTAAAATAATCGTCCGCAATGTTCAATTCCACTAAAATGTTCTGGATATCCGCCGGCTGACGGCGAAAGCTTTCCACCCGGTTGTATTCTGCCAGTTTATTATTGATATAAGAAGCCACCTTCTGCAGGTATTCTTCGCTTTCGTAGCCGCTGAGCGTCAGCACCCTGCCTCCGATGATCACTTCTGTATCTGTCTTGACCGCCATGACTGTCTACCCTTTCGTATCGCGTATCCGCGCTTTCTGAACAGCGCTGTCAGCAACAGCATCTACATTTTGTACGCACTCTGTTGCCAGAACTCAAAAAACGCTGTTCGATTCTTTTTCATTATAAGGGCAAAAAGCACCAATTGCAAGCGTTAAAGTCCCAGATGTGTATAAGCAATCTGCGTCGCAACTCGTCCGCGCGGCGTGCGGTCAATCAGCCCTTTCATCAAAAGATACGGTTCATAAACATCCTCGATCGTACCGGCATCCTCTCCGATCGACGCTGCCAGCGTGTCCAGTCCGACCGGACCGCCGCCAAACTTTTCGATGATCGTCACAAGAATGTTTCGATCCACCCGATCCAGACCGAGCGTATCCACATCCATCAGATCGAGGGCGGTGTGCGCCACCGTTTCCGTAATCACGCCGTTATATTTGACCTGCGCAAAATCGCGCACCCGCTTCAAAATCCGGTTTGCCAGACGCGGCGTTCCGCGGCTTCTGCGCGCAAGCTCCGTCGCCCCCGCATCCTCGATTTTTACGTTCAGAACCTTTGCCGACTGCTTGATAATCAGCTTCAGCTCATCCTCCGTATAAAATTCCATATGGTGGATCATCCCGAAGCGATCCCGCAGCGGCGCTGTTAAAAGTCCCGCCCTCGTCGTCGCGCCCACCAGCGTAAAATGCGGCAGGTCCAGACGCACAGAACGCGCTGTGCTTCCCTTTCCAATCATGATATCGATTGCAAAATCCTCCATTGCAGGGTAAAGCACTTCCTCCACCTGACGGTTTAAGCGATGAATTTCATCGACAAACAGAAGATCACCCTCCTGCAGATTGTTCAGAATTGCAGCCATTTCGCCGGGCTTTTCGATCGCCGGACCGCTGGTTACCTTCATGTTGACGCCCATTTCGTTGGCGATAATCCCCGCAAGCGTCGTCTTTCCAAGACCGGGAGGTCCGTAAAACAGAACGTGATCCAGCGAATCATGGCGTTGCTTTGCCGCTTCGATATAAATTTTTAAGATCGACTTTGCTTTTTCCTGACCGATATAATCGTCCAGACACTGCGGACGCAATGTTTTCTCGATCTTTTTATCTTCCTCCGTCAGATTCGTCTCGATGACTCTTGGCATGTTGCCTCCATTCTACCGTTGATCACGCTGCAGCAGGTGAAAAAAGCATGGCGCTTTTGTGCCTGCCGCAGGTAAAACATCCTGCTTGTCGGTTTCTTTTTAGAACATTTTTTTCAGGGCCGCCTTTAACAGGGCTTCCACATCCAGATCCGGAGTTTCCTGCAGCACCGCCTTTACCGCGCGCAGCGCTTCTGACGGGGAATATCCAAGCGCCGTCAGGGCCTCCACCGCTTCTGTCTGTGCCTGGCTTTTGCCCGTCAGCATACTGCCCTGCGGGACCTGATTGACCTCCCGCATCATTGCGGTATCCTCTAACGAAATCTTGTCCTTTAACTCCAAAATAATCCGCTGCGCGGTTTTGGTCCCAACGCCGGGCGCTTTTGCAATCGCCTTTGCATCCTGGGAAATCACTGCCATTCGAAGCTCGTCCGCGCTCATCGCAGAGAGCACCGAAAGACCGCCTTTTGGCCCGATTCCGCTGACCGTAATCAGCTGCCGGTACATATTTAAGTCGTCCCGGCTCAAAAATCCATACAGCCCGATCGCATCCTCCCGGACGCTTGTATAAGTATAGAGTTTAACCACTTCTCCGATCTTGGGAAGCCGTCCCGCCATTCCCGCCGGAATACGGACATTATAGCCAATACCGTTTACTTCTATTACAATATTTTCTTCTTCGATTTCGGCGAGTATGCCGTTTAAATATGCAATCATGTGTTCTCCCTCTGCCGTATCCTATCTCTGCGGCGGCAGCGCCCGGTTGACCGCCCCTGCGCACACGCCAATAAAAATCCCGGTCACGCAGCCTGCCAGCATAAGCCACGGCAGATACCAGCCTGCCCAGCTGCCTCCGAGCACTGCGACCGCCACCGCCAGCTGCCCCAGATTATGGCACACGCCGCCAAGGACGCTCACGCCGACGACAGAAAACAGCTTCAGGCGCTTTGCAAGCACCATCGCAGCAAACGCACATGCCGCCCCCGCCAGGCTGTATAACATCGTAAACATGCTCCCGAACAAAAATGCTGCCAGTGCAATCCGAACCGCATTCAGAAAAAGGGCTTCCTTCCAGCCATAGCGGTACAGACACAGTACCACTGCCAGATTCGCAAATCCAAGTTTAATCCCCGGGATGCCCGGGACAAGGATAAACAGCGATTCTATATAGGAAAGCATCAGTGCCGCCGCGGTCATGACACCGAGAAAGGCTGCTTTTCCGGAAGGATTGCGTGTGCTGTTGCTGTTCATGAAGCTTTGCTCCTTTCTGGCGGATCCAATCTGTCTATGTCACCGGATAGATCATTGACCCATTTGGTCTATTTCATTGACCAATTCAGTCACTTTATTCATGACAATAGAATGCTCGCAGAGCGTGCATTCTATTGTTTCACTCCACTACCGCATCCAGTTCCTGATCTCCCAGCTGTTCCAGACGGATGACAAGCCGGTGCGGCAGGCAGACGATACTCTGTCCGCTTTTCTGAATCAGTCCGCGGCTGACGCAGATCTGATCCGGGCAGTCCGCTTCCTTCATCCGGACGCCACCCTCTGTAATTTCGATCACGTTATAGCTGTCTCCATCGGAAATCCGATATTCCCCGGGTTCCGACAGCGGCAGACGCATCAGCTCTTTACTGTCCTGCTCCACGATCGCATAAACCGTACCGGAAGTCCTGTTTTTGACCTGAAAGAAAAAGACAGCTGCCGCCGCTGCCAGTATAACAGCGGCGATCAAAAGGAAATCCCTCCTGTGTTCGCCGCTGCTTATTGTATCATTTTCGAACATATGTTTCAAGTTTTATTTCCCCGTCCTGTCAGGCTTCCGGGCAGTATTTTTTGCGCTGCACCTCATACTCTTCAGCTTTTGCGCTCTGTCCAAGCTCTCTGCAGATCGCCGCGCAGTTGCCGCAGAGCAGACCGTAGCCTTCTTTTCTGCCAAAATGCTTTTGTTCCTCTTTATCCAGCTTCCGGTTCTTGCTGTGCATGGGACTGAGTAAAAAAATGATCCCTGCGGACACCAGCAATACTGCCAGCAGCCATGCCAGCGATGTCTTGTAAAACACAGCCTGTGTATAAACCGGAACCAGCAGCACCAGATTAGAACCAAGATAACAGAAAACCCTGCTGTCTGAGTGATATCCACCGGTATAACTGCGAAGAACCATAAAAGACAGGGTAAACACTGCCACAACCGCCAGTTGCTCTGTAAGCAGGCCGATGACCAGTGCTGTCACAACGTTTAGAAGCAGGATCATACCATTGCGTATTCCAAACTGGTATAATTCCTGCTCCTCCTCTTTTATGATTCCCCGCTCAACCATACGATGGCTGAGCCATTTCGTCATGATTTAAAACCTTCTGAGTTTTTTGGAATCTTCCGGCATCTTGTCCTGTCCCAGATACCACATGCAGGAACGGTTCGTTGCCATGGTTGTCACCATAAGTGCCAGTGCTGCCATCACACTCATGGATTTGCTGCTCAGTCGGTACATCCAGTTTCTTTTCTTCATTTTTAGTAAAACCCTCCTTTTTTTGATGTTTTCACTCTAACAGTTTCCATGTAAAAATCAATCTATCTGTAACAAGTTGCAGGTTTGCTGTAATAAGTTGCAGTCTCACTCCAGTTTTGCAACTCCGTTGAGCAGAAGGACTGCCTCAAAATGTTCCCCCTGATCCTTTAACATCAGCTCCCCACCGTATTTTTCTGCCACTTTCCGCACCGAACGGATTCCCCTGCCGTGTTTTATTTTATCTTTTTTGCTTGTCTGTTGATAGGAACTTGTCCCGGATGGCTTGCTGTTCTTAATGGATAAAAGCAGTCTGCCCTCCTGAAACTTTGATTCCACATGAACATACCGTTTTTCCTGTTCCACTGCCATCGCTGCCTCTATCGCATTATCCAAAAGATTCCCATACAGAACACCCATGTCCCCGATATCTACGGATACTCTCTGGGGGAGCAGCGTTGTAACCTGCATCGGTATCTCTTTCTCTTTTGCCTTTACGCTTTTTACTTTTAATATGGCATTCACCACAGGATTTGCGGAATAAATGATCTCTTCTGCCAGCCGGATATCTCCCAATACTTCCTGCAGTCTGTCCTTGATCAGTTCCGCACTTCCCTGTTCCGCCGCTGCGAGCAGTCCCGTCAGCCGGTTCTTCATATCATGCCGGATGTCCTGTATCTGTTCCTGATACCGTTCCATGTCCTGATAGTATTCGTTCCGGTATAAGATTTCCCTCTGGATCATTTCCTCTTCGTGCTGTTTTTCTTCCACTGTCGTATACTTTTCAATCATCAGAAAAATTACATAATTAGTGATGATAATGACAAAGATGATGCACATGCACAGCACGACCATCTGTGCCGAGATTAATTCTTTTGCAACCTCTATCAGTAAAAAGCAACTGATCAGGCTGCATAAAGGTATCATTGTCAACATATATTGCGTTTCTTTTGGCATTGCTGATAGTCGAATGCTTTTTCCAGATTTCAGTCTGCAAAACACCTCCACAATTGTTGCTTTCAAAAGTGCCATAAAAAACACGATAAAATAATATGAAACCGTGGTATCGTCCAACACCTTTTCCATGAATGCCTTATTAAACAAATATCCTAACGGTT
>OMDK01001074.1_pt1 | contig 11551 bp, 8 predicted proteins | sample 1645201 | NCBI WGS metagenome assembly OMDK01 (sample SAMEA103958151, study PRJEB25191) | human gut metagenome
GGTTCAGAGACAGGTATCGCCCCCGGATCAATAAATGGAGGGGGCACATCGTCACCGCCATTCAGGCGGCTACCCACAATCTCCCCGCCGATATCTCCGGCATTTGACATGCGGCTCTCATCGGGATTCTCAAATCGCGTGAATGCACCCTTGAAAGTAAGCGTGACATCTCCTGTGGCGCCCTTACGATGTTTTGCGATAATCACCTGTGCCATACCTCTCAAATCATTGCCATGATCATCCTGATAAATATGATAATACTCAGGACGATGCACAAAGAGTACCATATCGGCATCCTGCTCAATGGCTCCAGACTCACGCAAGTCGCTCAACTGAGGACGCTTGCCGTCAAGTCCATCTCTGTTTTCCACAGTACGGTTGAGCTGTGAAAGGGCAAGGATAGGGATATTCAATTCCTTTGCAAGACCTTTCAGCGAACGGCTGATAGTAGACACCTCCTCCTGACGGCTTCCGAAACGTGCACCATTGGCATTCATAAGCTGCAAGTAGTCGATCATTATCACCTTGACCCCTTTCTCTCTCACAAGGCGTCGCGCCTTGGTACGCAACTCAAAGATTGACATACCGGCAGTATCATCTACATATATCGGCGAATTCTGCAATTTTCCTACATTAGCATCAAGTCGTTTCCACTCCTCATCATCCAGCTGGCCATTAAGGATTTTGCGTCCCTCCACCTCACATACATTCGAGATAAGACGGTTGACCAGCTGCACATTGTTCATCTCAAGAGAGAAAAAGGCAATCGGTATATTGTAGTCTACCGCTATATTCTTTGCCAGAGAGAGGGCAAATGCGGTCTTACCCATGGCCGGACGACCGGCTATGATTACAAGGTCACTCGCTTGCCAACCAGCCGTTATCTCGTCCAACTTGCGGTAACCCGTCGGCACACCGGTAAGTTCACCTTTGTTTTCAGCCGCTTTCTGCAGAATTTTGATAGCCTCCTTCACAACAGGATCTACTTGAGTATAATCCTGGCGAAGGTTCTTTTGTGAAAGTTCAAAAAGACTCGACTCGGTTTCCTGCATCAGCTCATCCACGTCTACGGTATCATCAAACGCCTTTGTCTCTACTACGCTGGCGAAAGAAATCAGCTGCCGGGCCATATTTCTGAGCCAGAATATGAGCATGATACTCAATGTGTGCAGAAGATGCCACATGTGAACTCAGTTCTATGACATAAGCCTCTCCTCCCACTTCTTCGAGAGTGCCTTCATGTTTCATTTCCTCTATGACAGTAAGGATATCTACAGGTCGCTCGTCAATATTAAGCTTTTGTATTGCGCTATAAATCTTCTGATTACGTGGTTCGTAAAAAGTTTCGGGATGCAATATCTCACCAACTATGGTGAAAGCATCTTTGTCTATCATCAAAGCTCCAAGAACAATCTTCTCAATATCCGGAGCCTGAGGCTGCAAATGACCATAATTATTATCTATCGGTCTATGTTGCGGACGTTTCGGTTGATTAGCCATATTTTGAATTTAATGAAATGTTTGCTATGATAATGCAAAGGTACAATAAAGTTTCACTCCCACAAAATTTCATTTCATACAGAAAATAACACTACTTTTCATTAAGGCTTATCTATATAAAGCCAACAAATCGCAACAAATACTAAATAATAATGTAATATTAATAGTACAACATTGATGAAATTAAACTAATTTTAATTATTTCTCTTAATTATTTTACAGATTGAAACTAATCTGTCTCTTTTGTAAACATACGTACAAAACAAGAGTTGTAAACACACAAATAATCATACAATAAAATGATGTCAACATAATTATCAGGAACAAAAAGTAAGAAAATCTTATCGTAAATGCCAAAAAGACAAGCATATTTCAAATTATGGAATACAAATCCAACATATTCCAATTTTTATTTGTAACTTTGCATTGAAAAGAATGCAGCGTCCCGGCTCTGCCGCTGGTAGCATCTGGCTACGAGAGGAAAGTCCGGGCAGCATAGGGTGCTCCGCTTCTGAAAATGGAAGCTATTGGCAACAGTAGGATACGACAGAAGAAAACAACCGCCATCCTTTGATAATAATGCGAGGATTCGAGTCTTCACTATATTATCCAAAACAAAAGAAGTATGGTAAGGGTGAGAAGGTGGTGTAAGAGACCACCAGTCGCTGGGTGACCAGCGGGCTGTGTCGTCCGGAGGCTGCAAGTTCGTGTAAACCATCGTTTGAGGATTGCCCGTCCGACTAACTCCGATGGAGGGTAGAATGCTTGAGACATGGGGTGACTCATGTTCTAGATAAATGGCAGGCGCCGGTATCGTCGAGAGGCTTTACCGGAACAGAACTCGGCTTATAGGGACACTGCTTTCTTTTTCATTTTTATAATTCATCCCAAATCAGCCATCAGGATCTGCTTGAAAAACGAAAAGCAACAATTAAGCAAAAACCGACTAAACAATATGGTGTGTAATGGCTGGTGGAGATTATTGCATCCGATATCTGGCATAATCAATCTTAATCAAAAAAAACGCACAATAGCATCAAATGACAATAAAAGACATAACTGATTTCTACAAAGTAGGAATATGGCGAGACTACAGCAACAAACCTCAATCACAACGGCTGATCATCGCATCCTTTAGAATGCTGATACTGACCATTGAGAGTTTTACAACAAAAAGAATGATAAACAACGCTGCCGCACTCACCTACTCCACTCTCCTGGCAATAGTCCCTATCCTGGCAGTAGTCTTCGCTATAGCAAGGGGGTTCGGCTACAACAAATACATAGAAGAATGGTTCAGAAATGTATTGTCGAGCCAGCCACAGGCTGCCGAAACGATAATCGGCTTCGTCAATTCGTATCTGATCCACACCAAAAGTGGAATCATACTCGGTATCGGACTTGTTTTCATGTTATGGACAGTAACGATGCTTATCAGGAACATCGAACTGGCCTTCAACAATATATGGCAGGTGAAGAAACCGAGAAGTTTCTTCAGGACTGTGACCGACTATATGGGAATGTTTATCCTTGCCCCTATCATCATTGTCGTCACATCCGGTATATCAATATTCGTAGCTACGGTGACAAGCCAGACAGAGGGCATGGAATTGTTTGCCCCGATGGTGAGGATATTGTGGGATATCATGCCCTTCGTTTTGATGTCAGCCATTTTCATAGCCCTTTATGTATTCATGCCAAACATAAGGGTAAAACTGAAATGCGCCATTTGGCCGGGAGTTTTGGCAGGCGTTGCCATGCAGGGACTACAGCTATTCTATATCCATTCGCAGATTTGGGTAAGCAGCTATAATGCAATCTATGGTTCATTCGCAGCCTTGCCGCTCTTCATGCTCTGGGTGCAGATATCATGGTCGATATGTCTTTTCGGCGCAGAGCTATGCTATACGAGCCAGAATATGGAAGAGTATGCCTTCCGCACGGAAACATACGAAATCAGTCCGCGATACCGCATGATAATGAGTATGCTGATCATGAGCATGATATGCAAGCGTTTTGAAAAAGGAGAATCACCGTACACGGCCCTTGAACTGAAGCTCAATACGAACATCCCCATACGCATAACACAAAACATACTATATGAGCTCATCGATCTCGGACTCATCAATGAAATATCAGGCGATGAAAAGGGAGACGTCAGCGTATATCAGCCGGCGCAAGACATATCAAGACTCAGCGTAGGGCGACTTATCGACAAATATGAAACAAAGGGGAAATGGGAACTTAAACTGAATATGTCTGAGGCGAACCATGAAAAATGGAACAAAGTAATTGCTGAACATTCGGCATATCTCAAGAAACAAAGAGAGATATTGCTGAAAGACCTGTGATTTAGCATAAGAATTACTAAAAATAAGAAGTAAACAAATGATGAACAAATGTATCATTTGGGACATACAAGTTTTTTTCTTAATTCTGGAAAACTTTCGTTTGTGCCTTATACAAAGGACTTTGGAAGAATTACCCGATTTTGAGGTAATGACTTGGCAACTGTGCCGTATGCTGCGTTCTGCCTTGAATTGCTTTCAAGTAACTCGTTTCTGTGTACAAAAATAATAGAATAGTCCGATGCACACAAGGTACATCAAAGAAAAAGTTCGACTATTTGTTTAGTTTGTTTAATCGCATTACAATCGAAGTTTGACTTCTACCCATTTTGTTTGCAATATATTTGACACTCTTACCTTCATTGTGCAGTTTCAATAAAAATTGGTCTGCACTTCTTGTCCATCTTTTATTGGCGTTAGGGTGCTTTACATAGCTTTCTTCTGACACCTTTTCGGGGTGCAAGAATTCATCCACAAATACAGACGGGAAACGCTTATCGTATAATACAAGCGTTTTTACCTTAGCCCTTGTTATTGCAACATAGAATAATCTTCTTTCTTCTCCGTATGGGAATTGGTCGCTCTTAGTGAGCACATAGTTAAGCACAGGGTCGTCACTCACCTGTGATGGGAAACCGTATGTATCTTTATTGCATTGTAAGAGTATTACATAATCCGCTTCAAGACCTTTTGACTTATGTACGGTTAAAAACTCTATTTTTCGTCCTCCTATCACATAGTAGAATCTATTACCCTCTTTAATTGATTGGTACATAAAAGAGAGGTAGTAATCATCAAAAGAGTAACGCCCCAATAGGAATATTGATTTATCCGATGGAATAGAAGCCACAAGTTGCCCTATCGTATTGCAGTAATCTCGTCTATCATAAGCATAGAATTCCAACTCGGTTCTCATTTCTGAGCTGAACGAATGGATATTCTTTTGTATTTGGGCTTTATTGCGTTGTATAAAGTTCGACGATAAAGAAACCAAAGGCTCTCCAAACCTGTATGTAGTTTCAATCTTGTTTATCTCCGTTGCTCCAAAATATTCGGGGAATTGATTGAATAGAGCCATATCACTTCCCGAAAAACGATAAATAGACTGCCAATCATCACCCACACAATACAACTTTGCAGGAGGATTACCCTCTCGCAATACTTTCAAGAAGTTGTAACGGTCAACAGAAATATCTTGAAACTCATCCACTATGATATAATCATATTCAACAGGGTGTGAAGTACGACATATCTCAGTGGCTTGAAGAATAGCATCGGTAAAATCAATTTGGTTACTATCGCTTAACGCATTTATGTAGCGTTCATATACAGGTTGAAATATATTCTTGATGATAAACACACTTCGTTCATCATCTGCATTTTTGGCTTGTTTCAAAACCTCTTTAACTGATTTACAACTTGATTTTACCAATGTAACGAAAGTAACAACAAGTCGTATAAACGCCTTTTCCTGCTTGCTGCCTTTGGGTACTACTAAATCGTATAACTCCTCATCGGTCTTTTCTTGAATTGGTACACCTGCTTCAGCTAATAGTTTACGGAGTTTATCCCTAATATCAGAATAATGGAAATCTGCACTTGATGTCACTAAAAGTTGTGTACCAAATTTCTCGTGAGCCGCTTTTTTCCAAGTTATACCATCATTGTATTTCTGATTGGCTTCTTCGTAGGTTATACCCTTGTCTTTTGCGAACCAAGCAGGAACAAGCCCGTGTTCATCAACTCCGAAATGTTCAAGATAGATGCGTTTGGTTACTCCTCCTTGCTTAAAATATATTGAGAAGTCGGGACGATATTGTGAGTGCATCTCATCTGCTAATTGATGTTCGTATGGTTCTTCATATCTGAATTTCACTCCCAGCGAGGACAAAGCAAAACATATTTTTTGTTCTTGTTCACTTCTCACATATATGGCTCTGCCGTCCATATCGGGGAACATCGCCTTTAGCTGCACATTCTTTTGCTCTGATAATTGCTCTCGTCTTTCATTCTTGCGTTGTTCCCAATCGGCTTCATTCGTTTGGTAATCAATAAAGTATTCCACTATATTTTTCTTGAAAGACGATTTATCTAATAATTTGTGATATATATCAACAAACAATGAATCTGTATTGTCGCAAATCGATGGTTTTGTGCCTGTTGTTTTGCCTATAATATCAACGGCTAACTTATGGAATGTGTAACCTTTCAATCCATTGGTCGCCATTCTTTCGGTTAGTTCGGCTGCTGCTTTGTTGGTATAACTGATAAGTAAAATTCTTTCAGGTGCTATACCCTTGATTTCGGTGAGATATTTAACCTTACCGACAATTGAAGAGGTTTTACCACTACCTGCACTGCTGACTACTAAACAATTATCCTCTTCTAAAACAATTGAGCGTCTTTGTTGCTTGTCTAATGGGTATTTTAGGCAATGGTCGAAAAAGTCCCTGTGCGTGTCAAGTAGAAAGGTTATAACACCATCATTATGTTGTTTTACAAGTTTGTTGATTCTTCCAAAGTCGTTAATGAATTTGGATATGGTTTCTGATGGAGTGATGTTAAAGGCTTCAAGTTTCTTCAGAAGTGAATATGCCTCTTGGAAATGTACCTTATAATGATTGATGAAATCTTTTTCTTGCGTTGCGGAGATTACCCTGCCATAAAAGCCATTATTCAAGTCTGAGGGAATATCTATAAACGCCCCCTCATTAAGAGCCGATAATCTCTCTCTTGCTTGCTCATAATTTGATTTCTCGCTATATGCAGATATATGGTTTAGCTTTTCTGCAAGCTCTTTGGATTTGTTTTTTAGGCGTGTTCGTACCATCGCTATTACAATAACCGAAATAGCAATTATACAAATAACCAAAATAAACGCCCATTGCATATTAAAAAAATAGCAGTTGATAATATTTGATTTGCATAAAAATTAGCGTACTACGGAAATACGGAATTTATAGCAAAAAATTATTTTCTTTAAAATAATCTATTACATCTTCATCCGAAATTGCTTCATCTACTGCGTTTAAAATTTTTACGAAGTCCTCAAACTTATCTGTTTCATAACCCCCACAAGTTGTAAATTCTTCATCGCAAAAGAAAATCATTTCTCCCGGAATGGTCATTGAGCCTGCTCCATTAAGACTCCTAAATCTATGGCTTACTGCCCAACCTGTAAATTCTCCTTTGTGATATTTAGCGACATTTTCTTTTAGAAAAGCAAGTTGTTCTGAAAGTTTCTTGGTGTATTTGTTCAAATCAGATTTGGCTTCTTCCTTTTCTTTTTTTGCTCGTGAATACTCTCCACGAGAGTATTGAGAAGAATAACCATTGGGGGCAAAAATATCCATAGAAGATTCTGCTGATTCAATTTTTCTCTCACAGCGATTTATTTTAGATATCAAATTCTTGATTTCATCGCTAATTTTCATAATAGGCTCGATAGTAGTTACATCAATAAACATACTATCAACTCTTGTTGATATTGGCTCATAAGAATCAGGGTGATAGAGATAGTCTTTAAGCGTCTCTTTAACCAATTTCTCAGCTTTTTCCTCGTTAGAGAGTGTACAAGAAGTTATAACTAAAGCGGATAATACTAAAAACTTTTTCATAATCTGTCGTATTATTGGGTTATTTCTCAGGGAATAAACTTGTTAAGGCTCTTCTAATGGCTTGACGGATATCATCAGCTTCTGTTTCGCCTTGTCCTTCTGCTGTACAAGAACATATCATTTCATTGGTTTTTGCAGAGCTAAACTGTATAGTTACTTCTATTGTGTAACCTAAACCTCTATTACGCCTGCCACTCTCACCATAATTGACGATTAGAGTTTCATTAGATAATTCGGGTTTAAGTTCGGGTAATATGATATATCCTTCTTTTATTAGTATTCCTGCTATTACATCACTTGGATTAACACTTTTGGTGGTTGAAGAACCATAGATACCGTATTGCCCACCATATGTACCTCCTGTGCTTGATGTCAATTCCTTTGTTGGGGAAATGTATGCGTATTTATACATTTCAATAGGAGCATTCCTTACTATTACAGGCATTCGAAGTGGTGCACATCCATTCATTAATATAATGGCACAAATAGCTAATAACCATTTTTTTATTACGCTCATACACTACATTTTTTAATCTCCAGTTCCCAAAGGAATTTAACCTATTAAAGAAGCGTGGAACTGTATGCCACATTCTTTACTTGAAGGTCGTAGGAAACCATAGATGCAGATGTAACAATAGCAGCCCACGCTATATGCGTGAGAACCACTATGCTATCCTTGCATCTAATTGAAAATTTCCTACGTTTTCAAGTACAAGATAAGCATAACGCTTCTTTTTTTTCGTATGTCTTGGAAAGAGTTGCCTCAATCCAATACAAAAGTATGAAAAATCCGTGATATACCATTCTACTATCACGGATTTTTTTGATTTACAGTTTCATACTTCTATTCTGTCTTGGCTTCGGTATTCCGATGGCTTCTCTGAACTCATTCATCTTCTTTCTGAACCAGTTCACGTGAGAAACCCCGTCTATCTTGAAATCGAATTTACCGTTTTCATCCTGTTTGATGGAGCAGACGGAATGTCGGGTATCAAAACTTCGGTTAAATTCGGAAGAATAGAGTTCACCTTTTATTCCGACCTCCTTGAACTCGCACAGTCTTCTGATTATCCCATCATTAAAGCCCAAACGTTCACGCAGGAAATTTATTACAGGCATCAGTTTCTCCACATACGGAAAGTAGCGTCTGACAAAATCCGTAAACTCCGACAGCTTGCGGTGCTGTTGCTCGTAAGCGTTTCTTATCTCCTGTATCTGTTCGGCTTGTTGCCGTTCCCGTTGTCGGGCTTCGTCTTCAAGTTCAAGGATGCGGTCTTGCAAGTCCTCGTTCCTGCGTTCCAACGATTTCATTCTTCCACTTCCGAAAAGAGAACCCACACTGCTTGCAAGGGCGGTTGCCGTATCGGTGGCTACACATTTGAGCTTGTCAGTACGGATTTCTGCTTTTACCTGTCTCAATTCCTCCTGCGCTTCGGTCTTCTTTTCCTGCAACAGTCTGGTTTCGGTTTCGAGGACTTCATTCTTCTTTTTCAAGTCCCTATAATACTGCATGGTGGTGGTGTGCCGTGCTTCCGAACCCCGTACCCCACGCTGCAATCCGTATTTCGCCATCACCCTTGCGTAATTGTCGTGGTAGGCGACCAAGGTCTGGCGGTTGAACAGGTCATCGGCACACAAACGGACGGAATTTGTTTTCTTGCGGTACTTGCGCTTACCGTCCGTCTGCTCTTTCTTGGCTTTGCGCCTTTCACCCGTCACGATGGGAACAACGGCTGCATGTATGTGCGGAGTCTTCTCGTCCATGTGCAGATGTGCGGCAACCACATTGTCTTTGCCGAATGTGGCTTGCAGCCATTGGATGCTGTCGCTGCACCATTCATCGAGTTCTCCTTTTTCCTGTATGTTCATCATGTCCTCGTGTGTACCCGACAAGACCACCCGAACGACACGGACTTGGTCGTGCGTGATTTTCCGTCTGATGCCTGCCGTGTTCAGCCTGTGGGCAATCGCTTCATCCCTGCCGTGAACGCCATCGGGGTATTCGACAAGCACCCTGTTCAGATGCGTTCTTGTCGGGTCTGCGTTTTTAGGTATTATCTTTCTCTCTATATGGTCGGACTGCGTGGTGTCCGATGTACCCTTTGCTTTCTTTATGTCTAATGAAAAATATCCCATATTATTCCTATTTTTGCGGTTATCGTTATGTTTCTTCTCTCTGCCTGTGGCATCGGCTCACAGGGTTTATTATGCAAATGAACCATTGCTGCACTCGGCATAATCCAAACGAGTTTGGCTTCTGCTCTCGTTTGCACAGGGTTTCCAAAGGGATTTCCCTTTGGCTCGATAGGGTGTTTTTAGCGTTACGGAGTAATGCGTGAAGAAAACGCCCTATTGAGCTATGGTATTTCTGTCTAAATACCTTGGGAGAGCGGACGTGCATATTACAGATGAAATCCCCCTTTCTTTTTCGGTGGCTGCATCATCCGCCTTGCGGATTGGACTTGCTTCTTCTCCTTTATCGGCTCTGCCGATTGGGACAAGGGCTTACCGCACAGGTAGTCGTTCAAGTCCTTATACTCACGATAGTACATTGACTTGTCAAGCAGCCGTTCCCCAAACTTCTCTTTCAGCTTCTTGCAGGTGTTCCGTCCTGCCGTGTCGTTGTCAAGGAAACAGCCGACTTGGATGTAGGTCTCCAATATGCTTTCCGCTTTTGCAAGATTGGAAACGGAGTTCAATATGATATAGTCCTGTGTGTCCAATCGCGGGTGTTGCGGATTGTTTTCTACTCGGATGGTAAGGAATGAAAGGTAATCCATGAACCCCTCGAACAGGTAACACATACATCGTTGTCCGCCCTGCTGTCGGATATGGGTGATGTCTTTCGGGGCGACACATCCCTTGAAGTATCTGTTGCGCACTTCATATCCCCCTGCCATGTTCGGAAAGCCGATGGCAAAATAGGGTTTGTCGGCATTCATAAACCGAAGCTCCCTGCATTCTCTTTTGGCAAGTCCGATGTTTATTCCCCTTTCTTGCAGATAGGCTATAAGAGCAGGAGAGGACAACTCACCAACACTTAATCCCTGATAAGGCTGATTGTCGGAATGCTGTCTGCCAAAAGAGAACGATGCAGGGCGGATGTATGCTGTCCGCTCCTCTATGCGTTTCAGCAGATAGGCTACATCTTCCGAATGGTAGAGTTCCGCTGCCAATGCAATGATATTACCGCCTTTGCCGATGCCGAAGTCGTACCATTTTTCAAGCTCGGTGTTTACCTTGAACGATGCGTCCGTTTCTTCCCGTAACGGTGATTTGTACCACAGATTCCTGCCTTGTTGCTTTACAGGCGTATAGCCCAGACTTTGCAGATAGTCTGCCAGTTTGATTTGCTTTACATCTTGGATTGTCATATTACATACGGTTTTGAAGTTGATGAAAATTTGTTGATTTGATGAACTGTTGATGTAATATGTTTATATACAGCCTCGTAACCTCTCAACATCTTCTCAACAAACCGCTCACCAAAAGAGAAATCCACAAACGGGTATCGGTGGTCTCTCAACTTCTCTTTTGGCTTGTTGAGATTTTGTTGAGAATGTATATCGTTTATTGTCATTGTATTTATACCCATATTCAACAATTCAACAGAAAAATGATAGTATTACAGGGATTCGAGTTGCTCCCTTGTGACGGTGTAGAAGCGTCCCACCCTCTTTATCGGCTCATAGTGACAACTTCTGTTGTAATTGCCCTGATAGGTGGTGTAGGTAAGCCCGTTTGGTGCAGGTGTTAGTTTCCAGCACTCCTGCACCACCTTACGCACTTGGTGCTTTTCCGCCTTTACCTGCGAGTGTACCAGCAGTACGACAAGGTCGTTAAGGCAGAATGAAACGCTATCTACATCCATTGCAACCATAATGTCAAGCAGCAGTTCCGACATCTCTATCTCCAGCCGGTTGCGGTTGCTACGGATAATCTTCTGCAAGGCTTCTGTATGCAGCAATGTGGGGTTGAACCACATCCGGCTTTCCTTTTCGGTGGATAGCTGTCTGTGTTGCAGGAAATGAAGAAAGGCGGGTATCTCCGCTTTCAGCTTTTGCAGGAAGTCGGTATCATCGGACT
>OMDK01001076.1_pt1 | contig 11543 bp, 8 predicted proteins | sample 1645201 | NCBI WGS metagenome assembly OMDK01 (sample SAMEA103958151, study PRJEB25191) | human gut metagenome
AATTATAACATTTCCACTCAAGGGGAGGCTTTCCTCTTTTATTGTTTCTGGAAAAATTTCCCTACCGAGTAAAATTTTACACTAAGGAAACCCGCAGCAACAACGTCGCTGCGGGTTTTTATCCCTAGCCACTAGTCACCAGCCACCAGTCCCTAGTCACTTCTTATGCTTCACGATATACTCTTTCAGATCCGCATGGAGGATCTTCTTATAACTCTCCACCCCCGGCTGGTCATAGGCATTGACGCCCGCAAGCGCCCCCTCGTAGGCGATCGTGAGGAAGAGAAAATACATGAGCGCCCCCACATGGAAAGGCGTACACCTTCTCATGATGAGATCACAGCTCATGCGGCCATCATGCGCCAGCGCCTCCTCATCCGAGCGCTGCGCCGCAGAAAGCATATAGGAAAGCGGGACCGGGCCGCGCTCTTTTCCCTCATCACAGAGGATATCCGTGTCTTTCCGCGATTCCCTGACCGTGATGAACTGCACGAGCTTATTCCGTTTCCCCTCCTGATGCTCCTGCGTCAACGAATGCATATCCGTCGTCCCCACCGCCGCGACAGGGATACGTCCATAGTGGATCTCTTCCCCGGAGACCGTGAGCGCCTTGCCCAAAGACTCACCCAGAAGCTGTGCATACCACCAGCCGAGCGAGCGGAGACTGTCCCCATACGGCATGATGATCTCCGCATCGACACCATGATTTTCCCGCGCCAGATACTTACGGACCGCCAGCTGCAGCGCCGGATTCTCCGAAAGCGAAAGACTGCGGCAAGCCTCTTCCGTCATCCTCGCCCCGCGAAGGAAATCCCGGATATCAATCCCCGAAAGCATCGCAAAGACCAGCCCCACCTGAGAGAAAACGCTGAAACGTCCGCCGATGCCGTCCGGCACCGTGAAGCACGGCCAGCCATTCTTCTCCGCCAGAGGACGCAGCGCCCCCTTCTCCTTGTCCGTCACCGCGATGACGCTCACCTCGCAGAACTTCCCCAGCATCTCACGCAGCGCCCGCTCTGCCATGACCGGCTCCAAAGTCGTCCCGGACTTCGAATTCACGACCAGCAGCACCTTGTGCTTCCACCACGCCGTCTGCGAGCTCCGCCGGATACGCTCCACCAGCGAGAGAAGACTCACCGGATCCAGATTCTGCCCCGCAAAGTACAGCTGCGGATACCCATGGCGCTCCTCCTTCGTCATCAGATTCCAGTACTGTCCGCAGAAAAGATCAAAAAGCACCTGATTTCCAAGATACGAGCCCCCGATACCGATCGACACCACGATATCCTGCTCCTTCGCCAGCTTCGAGAGAGCAAGCAGCCTCTCCCTCTCCTCTTTGGAGATCAAAATCTCTTCCTCCAGGAGATACGGCAGATGCGGGAAAAGCACGAGACTGCCGTCCGGCCCCTTCCCGCTCTTCCGAAGCCGCTCCACAGAAAGCGCCGCCTCACGGATGCGCTCCTTGCAGGCATCGATCTCCTCCTCCGTGATCCCCCAGCCCTCGCCGGAAAAATGTGTCATATCGATGGTCAATTCATCCTGAAAATGCATACATATACCCCTCTTCACCGGGCAGCCCATAGCTGCTGTCATTTATCGACAATTATTATATCATGTTTTTATCCTGCACGGGAGTATGTTACGCCAAAAGGTAAGCGACATCCTTATCCGATCTCACGCTTGTTTATCTATAGCAAGGGCTCCTCTGCCGCAAGCAGAAACGTTCGATCCGCTGCTTGCGATCCACATACATACGGCTCTGACGGTTCTCCTTTTATCAGTACGAACATTTCCATCATCACTTCCCCTTTACACGCACATGATATGCTCCATAGTCATGCAGCCCTGATCGATCAATGAATATGTACCATGTAAAAAGCCGAAGCACAAACGCTTCGGCTTTTGCCGATAGGCCACGCTTAATGGTGATATCGGCTATATGTTTCTATAAATTGTTTCATATACTTTTCGGCTTGCTTAAGATCCTCGGCATTGGGATGCTTTGCAGCCTCCTTCACCGTTTGCTCCATTTGAGCCGAATGGTGCGCGCTGCCCTCCGGCATTTTTCTCATCATCGCCAGCAGTGCGGGGTCGACAGCCCCCTGCACGGCGAAAACACCGACGATCTGATTATCCGGAGAGAGCGCCGTCCCTGCATTCGCAAATCCCGTATAGGCATGCTCTGATCGGGGATCGGCTCCCATGGTCTCAAAAAGAACGATGTGCTTCCCATGAAGAGAGTGCAAAAATTCTTTTGCCTTCGCATCCGGTCCACCGCGATCGAGCCAGTACCCTGCAAAGACCACATCAAACCCATCCGCAGATGGCGTATCCTCCACGCGAGCCAGCAGGCTTCCCTCCGGAGCCGCCTTCGCCAGCGCTTCCGCCACACGCCGAGTATTTCCCGTGCGGCTGGAGTATGCGATTAAAACCTTCATACGATCCCCTCATTTCATATTCATCATATCGCCGAAACGCGCCCTGCCCGCACTCTCCGAGCGGCCCAGCAGCATGTACTGGGTCATATGGAGCATGCGGCGGAGCATCGTACGATACCAGTAACGCCCGGCGGACGTGTACACATACGTGTCCCCGGACCTCGTGACGAGCCCCCAATCTGCCCACTGATCCAAGAGCGGTGTAAGGAGCGCGGTGAAAGGCACTTCGCACAGCGTTTCCAACGCGGCTGGAGAAATGCGTCCGCGATCGCTCGCCGCCTCGATGGCCTGATAGATCCGCCGGTAGCAGCTCTCCTTCCGCGCCCCCATAGGAACGAATTTCCCAAGTAGGACCGCGCCGCGATACATCGCCTCCGCGACAGGCTTCATGAGCCCCAGACCGCCGATTTTTCCCCCGCAGGCCATTCCGATGGGGAAGATATCGCTGCCATTTGCCGCAAGCGTATTGTAGACACTCTCCTCCCGCGCGTCCCACTTCCAGTGGGTACAGGAAATATTCGAAGCACCCGACACTCCCAGCTCCTCCTCCGCCGCGCGAAAGAGCGCCTGCAGGTACGGAACTTCGAGCGTCTTTCCCGCCTTGGCGAAAGACTTCGCCAAAGGTGAACCCTGAAGAAGCTGCAGCTTGTAAAGATCGAGCCCCGCTGCGCCACACGCCTTTGCATCACGGATATCCTGACGCATCGTCTCCTCCGTCTCACCAGGAAGCCCATAGATGAGGTCGAGGATCATGAGCGCATCCTTCTTCGCAAAATGCGCCAGCCTTTCCATCGCCTGCTCTCGGGGGAGCGGACGGCCGATCCCATTTCGGATCTCCGTCTGAAAAGACTGTACGCCAAAACTGAATCGATTCACCCCGCCGGAGATCGCCGCATCCATTTTTTCATCCGTCATATCCGAAAGGCTCGACTCCATCGTGATCTCCACATTCTCCATCAATGGGAAGACCGTGCGGATCCGCCCCAAGATCCTTTCGATATCCTCCGCCGACAGGATCCCCGGCGTCCCACCGCCGAAGAAAACCGAGCGGATATGCGAACGCGTGAGGTACGGCCGGCCGGCGAGCGCATCTATCTCCCGGCAGAGGAGCTTTGCATACTCGTGCTGCTCCCTCTCATCCGCCTTCTTTTTGAAAAATGCACAATACGTACAGGAAAGCCGGCAAAACGGCACATGGATGTACACAGCAGATTCCTTAGCAGGAACTCCCGTCTCCCAAATATCTTTCATGAGCGACGGCAGCTTCAGCGGAGACACCACCGCCGTATCACTTGCCGCGAAAGGTTCATCCTGCCACTCGATATCCCAAGCCGTGCGGCGCGTCCCGCCGCCCGTAGCATACACCGGCTCCCGGTACATAGACTCTATATTCTTCTCATAAGAAATCATCGCTGCCCTCCATATACTACATCCGCCATATAGGAAAGCGCCTTCGGATACTCCATACCGGGACTCGACAGAAACAGTTTCTGCGGAAGGAAGTACACACGCCCTGCCTTCACTGCACGCATCCCTGCCCAAGCAGGCTGTTCCATCAAGGACTTTCGAAACGCCTCCTGCTGCTGTCCCGGCATCACCATCGTCGTCAGGAAAATAATATCCGGATCCTTTGCGACCAACGTCTCCAGACTGAAAGGCGGCAGCTTCATATCCCGGTCATTGTCCAGCGCGAATACATTGCGGATGTGAAGAAGCGCTGCCGTTTCCGTCGCGATCGTCCCCTTCCCTTCCAGCGTCACCGAGTGCGGCGTCCCATGAAGGATCGCACACGTATACTCCTTGAGAGACAGGCCGGACACCACGCTCTCCATGTCCTTCCTGAGCTGATCCCTCGCCTTCACGCCTTCCGCATGATGCCCCGTCACATCACCCAGGACCTCCGCAGCGCGCTCTACATCCTCCAAAGAAGACGCAGAAAGCAGCATGAAAGGGATCCCATTCTGCTTCATCACTTCCGTAAACCTGTCATGCAGCCCGTGCAGACCGATCACCAGATCCGGTTTCTCGGAAATCACCGCCTCCGCATTGACCTGAAACGTGTATCCCACCGTCTTCTTCCCCGCCGCATAGGAAGGCACCTTGTCCCCCGGGCTGTCCGCCCATGCGATGAAGTCTCCCCCCACCGCATGCATGATATTCAGAAACGACGGTGCAAGAATAATGATCCGCTCCGGCTTCTTTGCAAGCACCACTTCTCTTCCCACAGCATCCGTCATGCGATAGAAAGTCTCTGTGTGTCCTCCCGTCGCCTGAGGAAATCCGCAGCCCGAAGCGACCGATAGGAAGAGCAGCAAGCAGAGCGCAAGCCACTTCCTCATAGCTCCTCCTCTTAGAACTTATGCTCCCAGCCGAGAGAGTAGAAGCGTCCATCCAGATCGCAATCATCGGCCACCTTATCAAAGATATTTCTTACACTTCCATAGAAACGCGTATCCTTGTTGACCTTACCTGTTATAGAGAAATTCAAAGTATTGAAAGTCTTCTTCGCCCCTGCTGCGACGTCTCTTCCTGCATCCACTGGCGTTGTATATTTATAGCAGAATTCATCCCAAAGAGTAAATCCCCATCCTCTTTCTTTCCCATCATCAAAGGTCAGTGCATAGATTTGGGATAATTTGGCTCGTTGTGCCAAATCCACATGATTGGACGTATCCTTGGCGCTGAGCCATGTAGAATTCACTTTAAAGCCCCACTGGCTATTGAATTTATATCCCAGTGTATTTTCCACGCCTTTGATTTTCGCCTGATTGACGTTCGTATACCGAGATAAGGGATACCCATTGTTATCCACGCCAAGGCGAACCGTGCTGATCAAATCATCCACATCTGTATCAAAATAAGTTAAGGATCCATACGCCTTGCCAAACTCACCTTCTACGCCCAGATCCCAACTGGTCGAAGTCTCTGGTTTCAGATTTGGATCCCCTTGGACGTGCTGCCAGTTCGGCCTACCATCTTTTGTACCCATGATTTGAACCAAATCATAGAACAACTGCATCACTGTAGGCGCTTTAAATCCCTTCCCATAATTTGCCTTTATACGGAAATTATCTTTTGCTTTATAGGTCACGCCCAACTTTGGCGAAGTATAATTTCCATAAAAGCTGTTATGATCATACCGAACAGCTGGAATGACAAACCACTTGCCATAGCTCATTTCGTCCTGAATATAAGCAGAATAAGTAGTCAATTCCTTTTCAGAACGCTCTTTACTCTTTCCATTCTGCGTAACTATATAGGCATTATCCCCATTAGCGCCAAGACCTGTCCCTTTGATTTTATTCTTTGTATATTCTGCACCAAAGGTCAATTTGTGATGCTCATTTATGGTAAAAGTATCTCTTCCTTCCAAAGCCCAAAGAGAATTGCTGTTGTCATGGAAATCGTAAGTTCCATATTTCTGCTTCACATACCTATCATAAGCACTTTGAGACATTGGATCTGCCCCTGGAATCGTCTGAAGCACCTTCTGATTGCTGTTGCTCGACCAGTCAAACTGGCTCACATATGTCTGGAGCTTCCAGTCATTTCTATTTGTTTTTCCATTCCAGCTCAAACCATAATTTTTCTGCTTATTGCGAGCGTGACCGCCTCCATCAATCATAGCTTTCCCGTTAAGTTTCATCGGCCCCATCGACACAGGAAAATCTTTCATTGCAGGCGTACCACGATCACTTTGTAAATGCTGGCTGAAGTAATCTACATAGAAATTAAGATAATTATCATCATTGAAATAGTAATTTAACGATGCATTATATGTACGCGCTGTCCCGTAATTGTTCGATGATGTATCATTTTCAGTCATCTGCCGCTTTTCTTTACTTACGCGGGCATCAGCTGTAGCAGAAAATCTTCCCTGCCGACCAGAATCAAAATGCCACCAGTGATTGGTATTATCTGTAGTAAATTCAAGCCCGGTAGAAACAGACGGTTCGACAGAAGGCTTGGTTATAATATTAATGACACCGCCCATCGCTTCTGAACCATACAGCGCGCTCGAAGGCCCCTTTACGATTTCAATTTTCTGAACATCTTTCAAGTTGATACGATCCAGCGCATTCGCATTGCCCAGACCAGACGCATCCGCTTCGTTTGCCACACGATGCCCATTCACCATGATAAGCGACTTATCCGTACTCATCCCGCGGATGATGATCTCATGACCGCCGCCACGCACCTTTTTCGTCATGGTGATATTCGCAAAGTCTGTGATCGCATCCCGCACATTTGTCGCACCGCTCTTCTTGATATCCGAGCTTGTAATGATCTGCGTAGACGCCGGTACATTCTTCACATCATTCTCTGTGCGCGTCGCTGTGACGACGACAGCATCAAGCGTATACAGTGGAAGGGCTTCTTCGGCAAACGCAAGCCCCCCTGGCAGCATGGATACCAATACAGCAGCAGTCAGCAGCTTCTTTCCATAGACTGTTCTCTTGTTAGTCATTTTTATCTCCTCTATAAATGCTATAAAACGGAACAGTTTCCTCTCAGCAGTCTTCCCTATTCCCTGATGAGATACAACTATGACAATCATACATCATATTTTATTTAATTGCAATTATTTATTAATACTTTACTTTATAGATTTAATCAAATGCATTTTAACGTCAAGAAAGCACCCTCTCATGAGACGCTTCCCATGAGAGGATGCTTTGATACTGGTTCTTGATGCCCTGCTGTCCATACTTAGACTGACCGCGCGCCATACGAGCCCAGATGCCCTGGCTGCCTTCGCTCGCACGCACTTCGCCGAGACGTTTATTCATGTCATTGTTTTCCTGACGCCAAGTCATGAGGGAAAGGCTCGCCATGCTGCTGACCGCCTGATTATGCTGCTGAACGGCTGTCTTGATCGCCGAGGCATCGATCTTGCCATCAGCGCCTGCCTTGGCAGACATAAAAAGAGCTCTTTTTTCCAATAAAAACCATTTTTTATTTATTTTCTCAAGCACGAAAAAAACCAGCACCGTGATCGGTACTGGCTTTCAGGCTGGTGACCCAAGAGAGATTCGAACTCCCGACACCTTGATTCGTAGTCAAGTGCTCTATCCAGCTGAGCTATTGGGCCATGTGGCAGGGGCAGAGGGACTCAAACCCCCAACCTACGGTTTTGGAGACCGTTGCTCTATCAATTGCGCTATGCCCCTATCTGTTTGATGGAAGTCATCATCCATGTGACTTGTATATAATAACAAATCTTTTCGGAAATTGCAAGGGGTTTTTGCAAATATTTTTGAAAAAAGATTTTGGTGCAAAATTCAGGGGCCTCAGGAAAAAGGCGCAACGGGTCCTGTGAGGGCAATGGGGTGGTGCGGTGCGTAATAAAAGCACCGCACAGTCATACAGTATTCTTCCAAACGGAAATCCCGTTGAATTTTTTGAACTTTGCACCATCACCGATTTCTACTTCTTATCCACGGAGGTGAGAAATTTTCACGATCCGCGATTATTTAATATATGCGGTCGCTTTCAGCATGAACATGTTGTCCATCTTCTTGCCGCCCATGTCTTTGGCGTTGAAGCCGTAGTTGGCTTCGACGAGGAGGCCGCGCATGGGGACAAAGGAGGCTTTAGCAAGGTAGAATTTCGCGCCGCCAAAGTTATTGTGATCATTGGACGGATCACTATCAGTCAGCGCATCCATCTTATCTGCAAAGTAAGCCGGCATCTTCATGCCATTCCAATTTTTGTACACGTGTCCGGTATACTGGTCGACGATATCATTGCTGGAGCCGCCGAAGTAGGTGCCTGCCTGGCTGTAGACGTAGTCGACACCGATGGAGAAGGACTTCGCCTTGAGAACATTCGCTTCGCCGTAATGGATGCCGTAGTTGTAGCTGTACGGACGTTCATTGTTCAGCGGAAGCTTTCTGAGGTTCTTGACGAATTCCCCCTGGACGCGAAGCATCGGGGTGACATTGTAGGAGCCGGCGAAGCCGTAGGCTTTCGCGATATGACCGACAGGGCCGCAGGCTTTCATGCCGTAAGCATGAACTTCCCACTGGCCCGGTTTCTTGTAGATATAGGAGGCGTAAGCGACCGGTACATCTTCGTCATTACCCCAGCCCATGACGACATCTCTGCCCATCGGGTAAAGGGTATCATTGTCCGGATTGTAGAACCCGTTAGCCCCTTGCATCATCGCCTGCAGTGCGAGCTTGGTTGGTTTCAGTTTATTGTTAATATCAGTTGCCAGATCTTGCGGTAATCCACTAACAATCGTCTGCACCTTTGTAAGCAGATCAGTTGTGCTAGTGCTCGACTGAATCTGTGTCTGTGCGTCCTTAAGAGTTTCGCCCAATTCCGGATGAAGCTGTACGGCCTGTGCTAACTTCTTGTTTGTTTTCAGTTCATTCAGCAGTTTGCCTTTTACGATATCAGATACCTTGACGCCACGCATCATCGGGCCAGTGTATGCGTAGTTGATATTCGTCGCACGGCCGAAGGCCAGGGTGAGGCGGCCGCCTTTCAGGTAGTCGCCGAAGGAGGCAAAGACGCCTTTGACTTCGCCGTCATAGGTGTAGCCGGTGACGCCCATCTTGACGGGGAACTGGCCGATGCCGATGAGGTTCTTGGACGGGCCGTAGGGGAGATTTGTCGTATCCTGTTTCGGTCCGAAGTGGTAGGTGGTCCACAGGCGGTTCAGATGGAAATCGCCATCGCCGTAGCCATCACGGTTCGCTGCCGCGCCGGTCTTGCCTTCCTTTTCCTTGTTCCAGTCATAACGGTTCACGTCATAGCTATTCTTGCCATTCATATCCAGAATGGTTTCGATCTGACCATAGAGGTGGACGCGGTCGTTCACGGGGGTGATGGTATTTAAGCGGACGCGGGTGGAAATTTCGTTGTGCTTTTTCCCCTTAAATACATCGTCATAGCGGTCGATGCTCTGGACGCGGAGCTCGGTGATGAGGTCGGTCGCACCACGCTTCTTTTCAAGCTCGGCGATGCGGACGCCGAGGTCCTTGAGTTCATTCGCATACTGGGCGGAGAGCTTGGCGAGGGTCTCCTTCTGGGACGCATTCAGTGTGTCTTCCTTCGCCATCAGGCGGGCGACGATCTGCGCGATCTCATAACGGGTGACGTGCTTGTCTCCGCGGAAGGTGCCGTCCGGATAGCCGTCGATGACGCCCTCATCGGAGAGCGAAGCGACGGCCTGATAGGCCCAGTCGTCAGCAGATACGTCGGTGAATGGATTCGCTGCGCTTACGGTCACTGCGGCGCAGGCGAAGCAGGCTGCAATGGCTGCTTTCAAAAAAGCGTGTTTCATGGTTCCTCTCTTCTGAAATCGGAGCCGCTTTCCCCATGGTGCGCTCTCGATTTCTCATGCAAAAATGTAATAATAAAACTTACGGGTATCATGCGTATTATTTTTTTATTTACAAAACTAAAACATTATAGCGTAATATGTGGGAGAGTGTCAAGAGAGAAAGGGGTTCAGGTTGATGGGTTCAGGGTTAGCCCGTGGGGCGTGCCGTCCCTTGATTGCGTGTGAAAGCTCTACTCGCCAGTTAGGAGTGAGGAGTGAGGAGTGAGGAGTGATGGAAGGGGCGCAGCCTATTTATAAAGCGCCCCAATACCCCACCCTCTTTTATACTCCTCACTTAGACTATTTTTATGAAAATCAGTGACACTTTCCGGAAAGGATTTCCCTCATCTATGTCTTACCTTGAAAGCGCTGCACCGGTGAAGAGCCAGGCAGCAGCCAGCGGACTCAAAACGAGCCGCCTCACCTTTTGTGAAGCGGCGATGATGATCGTCGGATCCACCATCGGATCCGGTGTCTTAGGACTTGCGTATGCTTCTCGGAGGGCGGGCTGGCCGGTGCTCGTCATTTGGCTCGCCGTGGCGGCTTTGATCTCTGCGGTTTCCATGCTCTATGTCGCCGAGGCTTCGCTTAGGACGCGCCTGCCTCTGCAGCTCTCGGGGCTTGCCGAGAAATATATTGGCAAAGCCGGCTCCTGGCTCCTCTTCTTCGCCGTGGGGGCTACGAGCTTCTGCAGCCTCATCGCCTATACGAATGGCTGCGGGAAGATCCTTTCAGACCTTCTGGGGATCTCCTTCGAGGCGGGGAGCCTGCTCTTCATCCTGCCCGCAGTCGGCGTCATCTGGTTCGGTCTCAAGGCGACGGGCGTCGCGGAGAAATTCATCAGCAGCGGCATGATCGCGATGCTCCTCGTGCTGGCCGGCGCCTCCTTCCTCTCTTCACGCGTGCCGGTGGGGGATATCCTCTACACGGACTGGACGTATGCGATGCCGATCTTCAATATCACGGTCTTCTGCTATGCGGTGCAGTACATGGTGCCGGAAGTCGCACGCGGCTTTTCGCAACAGCCGGGGAAGCTGGTACCCTCGATCCTCGCAGGCTTTGCGATCTCCTTCGTGATCCTTGCGATCGTCCCGCTCTCCGTCTTTCTGATGCTGCCGTTTTCGGAAATCACAGAGGTCGCGTCCCTCTCCTGGGGGCGGGCGCTCTCACATCCGATCTTCTACCTGCTGGTGAATGTATTCGCCTTCTGTGCGATGCTGACATCCTTCTGGGTCATTTCAGAAAGCTTCCTGACGAATATGGTCGACCAGTTCAAGCTGAAGGATGAATTCCACGTCCCGACCCGGATCGCGATGCTCGCCTTCATCGTCCTCCCGCCATTCCTGCTCGCCTTCTTCGGCGCCGTGAGCTTCGTGAATGCCATCTTCTTTGCAGGAACGTTCGGCGGCATCATCATGTCCATCCTTCCCGTCTTCATGCTGCGGGGAGCCAGAAGGGCGGGAGATGTGGATCCCGTCTGGACCTGCGGCCGGATCGCAGATCGTCCGATCCAGATCCTCCTCATCGTCATTTTCTCCGCGGCTGGTCTTTACGCACTGGCCAGCATGGCAGGGATGCTTCCGGCGGGATGGTGAGCCGATCAGACATGAGAAAAAAGGGGCTGTAAAGAAATGAATCCTCATTTCTTCACAGCCCCTTTTTATTTTGCTTTCATTTGGTTCAGGGTTCAGGGCTCTCGTGGCGGCTTCGCCGCCTTTTTTTAGAAGATGGTATTCTCGTATCGCAGCCTTCCCCTCTAGGGGAAGGTGCCC